>Ga0315907_10000712_pt1 | contig 46799 bp, 55 predicted proteins | sample LakEriMetagenome_3_FD_203525 | JGI IMG/M metagenome (GOLD analysis project Ga0315907, IMG submission 203525) | Freshwater fungal communities from buoy surface, Lake Erie, Ohio, United States - Buoy 12 MA123 | ecosystem: Environmental > Aquatic > Freshwater > Lake > Lake biofilm | place: USA... | reverse complement strand
CAGCGCCGAGTGCAGTACCGCTTAAACCACCTATTAAAGCTCCTTTTCCTCCCCCAGCCAATGCGCCTACTCCAGCACCTAGAGCGCCACCTAATACTCCACCTTTTAATCCAGCTGCTAATTTAGATGTTGAACTAATTGCGCCAGTTTTTGCATTAACAATCGTATCATTTCCAGCTATAGATTCAGGACTAAACTTATCAGGCGACCAATCCTTACCCAAACCATCTGGTGTTATACCTTTTGGATTGAATTTATCAAATACCTTACCGGCTACACCACCTGCTACCAATCCAGCACCAGCACCAATCAATGCGCCTTTTCCTCCACCTGCCAATGCTCCAATACCAGCCCCTAAAGCGCCTCCGCCAATTGCACCTTTAACTCCAGATGAAAGATTACTAAGTATTCCACCTGCAGATTCTTGAGCACCACCAATTGCACCTTGTGCTTGTCCAGCAGCTCCTTGAACTTGATCTGTAGCTCCTTGTAATGCACCTTGTGCCTGTCCAGCAGCTCCTTGAACCTGTGATGTTAATCCTCCAGTTACACTTTTAACTTGAGATGTAGCACTACTCGCTGCGTCCTGGGCTTTTGAGGCTGCTTGTTGTGCTGCATTTGCATCTAACCCCTTTACTTCTTGTGTTGGAAGTTTTATGTTAGGATTGTCTACCACAGGAGCTTTATTTGTAACTCCTGATATCGTTTGTGTAGGTGGTCCTACTAAAGCAGGATCTGGATCGGTAAATGGGTCTTGTCGTTCCACTTTAATTCCCTTACCAGAACCACCAACTTGATCAGCTAAAGTTTGTAGCAAAGATTCTCTTAGTTCTTTAAAAGCATTATTGAAGGCTTCACCTGGAGTCTTTCCAACAGCACGTGTAGTCTTAAAAGAAGATGCTATAATAACTTTCAGTGTTTTTCCACTAGATGTTTGTCTTGGAACCTTAACGTCTCCACTTAAAGTAACATTTGCTAAGTAATTTCCGGTTAATTCATCACGTTTTGATGTTGAAAATTTTCCACTTAAACTAAAATTCAATTCGTTGGGAAAATTTGCATCTGGAGATAAATTTTTTACAGAAATATTTGGGGTTGGAGCACCATCCTCCACTATTACATTTGGTTGTACAAGATCAACTTTTGAATAGAATAAGTTTATAGCTCTTCTATATTCGTTAGCATTAAAAACGCTACCATTCCAAGGTACAGTTTCTTCATAGGCTATATAATAATCACTCATAATTAATTCTCAAATTCAAATTCAACTTGTACTGGACCTTCACGACGATTTCTACCTTTGAAATCACCGACAACTCCAGCTCCTGTAACTGTATTAATTACTACTGGATCTTTACACTCTCCGCCACTTCCAGTTGGTTTAACTCCGTTACTGCCAGGAGCATAACCGCCTCCAGTAACGAATACTCGTCTACTTAGTGTCTTGTGTAAATTATCTCTTAATAATTGTAGTTTAATTTGTTGTACTGGTATTTGCGTTTGATCCGGATTAGCATCCTTTGTATTTTCTGGAGTTGTTGTCCTTCCTTGCTGATCTAGTCTAGGATGTGTATGTGGATGTGGGTGTACGTGATGATGCCAGTGAACGTGATCCAATAACCAATTACAAAGATCATACATCCAATCTACAGTTGTTTGACCCAATAATGCTGGTTCATTAGTTTCACCATATTGACCCAAAAATATTTGTGGAGCATTTATAGTAGCAGTGTTATTTGTAGTTATAACTACATTATCATTAGCGTCTACTGTGTATTCGCTATCAGTAGTTACGGCATAACGTTTTTTACTAAAATGTAGTGTTTCTGCAAACCTACTGCTCAACACCAATCTATCAGTATTTATTACAATTTGATCGCCGTTTAAAGTTGGAAATACAAATGGAGTGGAATTTTTTGGATTGAATCTTACTTGTTCTTCAGTTGGTTCTCCATTTGATGTTTTGCCAAATGTATTTTTATAAACTGTAGTTTTCCAATCGCTCGATGTTCTGCCACTTGTTAACTGAATAGTGGATCCATCGTTATTAATATCTTCTGGTATTTGCCCACCGAAATTCTTTTCAATAGGTGTAATTTTAGGAATAGGTGGTAACTTAGGGTGTAATTGTTGCGGTTCATCCAAAGCAATATTTCTCTGTCTATTTCTAATAGTAACTTTAGGATTACCATATCCACCGCCGCTTGAGTCTTTCAATAAATTGCCATTTAAATCGTAAGATGGATATACACCTTTATCATTTTGTCTGTTATCATCATATGCACTAAATCGAATTGATTGACCAAATCTACTTTCTATTACAGTGTCACCTTCATTTTTCTTAACCAATCTTATAAATGGATTTGAAATAAAATATTGTCCCACGTATCCTATATTATTATACTTTGAATAAATTGGAGCGGATGTATAAGTGGCTCTATTACCATCAAAATAAAAAGGTACAGCCGGCTTTCCATCTTCGCTATATACTGTTTCAACTGTATAATCAATATTATTGGGGAAGTTGAATTTGTTTAATGGTTTGCTATAGTAATAATTGTTTCCAACCTTTTGCACCAATACCAATTCATTAACCAATGGATATTGTGTGATGGTTTGTTCAAGTGGTATAGCCCAAGGCAATTTTTCAACTGATGACTTTTTTTCTTGAGACAATATTCTTACTTTAGCTCGACCTATATAAGAAAAATCCACATCATTTTCATTTGCGGCTTCATTTTTATAATTAAGCGGAACGGTTTGTGGATTTATTTTTTGTTTATAAGCATCTTGTAATTTTATATGAGTTTCATCAAAAATTACATCGACCACTACAGCAAGTTGTATAGGTGAACGAACATCAACCAAATCTTTTATTTGTTGATCATTTAGTTGAGGAGATTTATTTGATTTAGATATGTCCGTGCTTACCATATTATTCACCTTTACTGATTGTTATAACTTCATCCATCAATTGTTTACGTTCGTCTTCACTTAAAACCATAGAAGTTCCTTCACCACTAGCTTCGCCTTTAGCTACTAAACGTTGTACAACAGCGGCTAATTTAACCAATTGTTCATCGTTTTTAATGCCTACATCATAATAATCTTTGATCATAGGAACAATGATCGTAGCATCATTGATGGTTTTTATCAAGCTTCGTAACTCTGATATCAGAATATCAATCTGATCCTTTTTGCTCTCGGAATTTTTCACTATATCCTTACAAAGACCCGAAAAATTCTTTCCTTTGTAAATTTCAAAATTTAAGTCCATATATCTATAAATAGAAAAACCACTCCAAACGGAGTGGTTTATTTGTTTTGTTTTGTATTATACTTTACCACTGTCTATATAATTTTTCATAACTACATTTTGATATGATTTCATCTTATTAATGATTTTAGTAATTTGTTGTGTTTTGCAATTACTCAATTCTCTGATATAAAGATACAGTGTTTTTTTATTAAAATTCTCTATTCTATCGCTACTACGAAATAATTCGATTACCGCATATGCTATATTAAGATCTTTTTGTTTGGTGAATATCTTTGTTATATTTTTTTCCCAGTAATTAATTAACAATTTCATAAACTCTTGGGTTTGAATAGTCTTATGATGAGCGTCTTCTGTTTGTAAACAGACACTATCTTCTCCTGGAGTGTCACTAATGTCTACGTGTTGATTGAATCGTTTATAATTGTTATTATTATGAAATATCAAATAGTTTTTGGCTACAATACTGAAATAACTAAAAGCTTTACCTTTACCAGCTTCAAATTTATGCATATTCGAAACCAAATGCGCTACAGTTTCTTTTTGAATTTCTAATGGACTATTATCAAAATAAGTGAATTTGAATGTATTGAATATGTTCTCAACTAATTTGTCAAAACTGTACTTTATACGATTTTCATATATTTCATTTCTCTTTGCAATATCTGATTCTAAATTATATTCAACAATTGCTTCTTCCGTTTTTTTAGAAAAATAAATCTTTTCTTTCTTGTTTCTACCACGACGTTTTTTTCTTACATCTGTTAACTCTTCTACTTCTTTATTAATAGCATTTAAATCATTGATTACTATTATATCTTTATCTGTAATATTTCTTGGAACTGTTATCTCAGATATCTTCTTAGATTCATATGTAATATCTAATTTTATTTTTTTATTTTTTTTAGGTGGTTCATTTTTAATTATCTTTTTAAAAGATGTTATCTTAGTTGGTTTTTTTATTTTTTTATCAAGACTTTTTACCATAGAAGTAATTTTACGTTTTTTAACTTTTACTACTTTAGTCGTTTTTTTATTTGCGACTTTACTTTTTTTTGTTTGTTTCATTCAAGTAATAATATCAAACGTTATCGGTTTCTTCTTCTTTTACCTTTTTATTTAAAGATTCGATTATTTGTTTTAAATCAGAAAAAAGAAAACCAACGTCGTCATCTTTTTCAAAGATACCACGGTTATCAACGTCTTTCAATTTATTAAAAGTATTTTCTACAGATTTTTTAAAGTTTATTATCCAGTCTTCTAAGATATCAACCTGGCTAAATAACTTTTTTAGTGTGATTAATAAAAACACATTAACCGATACTGATGCAAACAGTAATATTAATAACAAAATTTCAATCATTGTCTGTAGGTAGTTCTTCGTCCACTTCCACAAATTCCGAAATATAATCTAAAGCGTCATTCAAGGTTTTCCAACACGATTCGTCGTATGATCTTTTGATCAATTTATACAATTCTTTAAGTTCAGTTTCATCCATACTTATAAGTACATATATATGAACCGACTACAAAATTATAAAAGATTATAAAAGAATTATTTTAATTGTTAAAAACTAAACATTCCTCTTACTCCCGTTTTGCCTTTTCGCTCGACTATTTTCTCCACTATCTTTTCAACCTCAACAGGCTTCTCAACAATTTTCTCAACTTCAACTGGTTTTTCAATAATTTTCTCCACTATCTTTTCAACCTCAACAGGCTTCTCAACAATTTTTTCTACTATGGTTTGAGTTGGTGGAATTGGATCAACGTTAGATTCATCAGTAGGCTTTTCTTGTTTTTTATACAATTCGTAATTTTTGTCATCTTCCGAATAAATTTTATTCGTGCTTATATTATATGCCAATAATAGTACAACGGCGAGTGGATCGAATACTGTAATAAGTACCACAATAAACCATTTCACTACGTTTTGAATAGTTGTACTAAATTGATCCGCTACGAATTTAAAGGTTGTAATGTCTTTTTTCTGACTATTATCCACTTTCAACTTGAAAATATCATCGTCTATAGATGTAGATTTAGCACTATAGGTTTTAATTTTGTCATTTTCGTTTTCTAACTGTTTGTTAAGATCTGTGATTTGATCGTTAATTTGATTTTGAATATTTTGTAGTTGAATTGGATTACGAGCGATTAATGCGTTTGTAAGTACTTCATTCAATCTATTTTCTTGACTATTTCTTAACACATAGAGTTTTTCTATAGATTTTTTTGTAGATTCAATTTTATTAATCTCTTCTTTTTTTTGAGACTCTAATGTAGAAATTTTATTCAATGATAATTCGGTTTCCAACGATGATTTTTGAAAAGCAGCAGTTAAAAATCCAAATACACCCAATGATGTTATAGCCATCAATGCGAATACTGCGATTATCATATATGTCTTCATTAGAAAATTGACTTTATTCCAGTATCTAAATAACCAACTAGTTGTTACCAACTTGCCGAGTTCTAAAGATCCAGCCATAATCATAGCTGCGATGGTTGCACCTGAAAATAACAATCCAATACCATATACACTGAAATACGCAGCGCATCCTGCAATTAAAAAAGATGTTGCTATTACCAAATGATGAAATTTTATCATATCTATAAATAGATAGAAATAAAAAACCCCGCCAATTTAATGGCGGGGTTTAATATAACCTTGATTGAATATTAATCAATCTTTACCTTCTTGGTTTCAGGAATTGTTGGTTTGACCTTTGATAAAGTCACCCTCAACAACCCATTTTCAAACTTTGCACTGGGATTATTTCTATCTATTTGATCTCCCAAAGTAAAACTTCGTTTAAAGCTACTATGTTTCAATTCCCTACGAATATACTTTCCAGTTGATTCTCTACCATCAACATTTTTAATCTTTTGACCACTAATGGTAAGCACGTTCTCTTGTACATCCACAGATACTTCATCTTTGGATAGACCAGGAATTTCAGCTAGAATTTCTACACGGTCATTGTAATCAACAACATCTACACGGGGATAACTTTGTTTTTCAAAAAAACCAACACCTAACTCTTTATTTAGTTCTGGGAAATGTGCCGCAAATACTTCATCGAATACGCGGTCAAATGGTGTTAAAAACTCATCACGATCAATGTGTCGCAATGCAAACGGACTATATTTAATTACTGACATATATTTACCTTTCTTTTAATAATTCTATTGAACTTATTAACCTAATAGCCTCACTCGAGCACTATAGTGAATAACACATCTGTGTCATTCAAGAATATATATAACATAAATTCGGAAAAACGTCAATATTTTTTATCCAACCGACGAAACTCCGCCTGTTTGACACAAATTAATGTAACTTTCAGCGTCTATATTATTATTGTTTTTTCTTAAGAACAATATATAAAAATTTGCACTTCCTAATATGGAATTGGTTGTTACAACTGTATAAGTGCCTGAAAATTGACCTGATGTGCCTGGTGTACACACATATTCTTGTCCACCTGCAGTATCCAAAATCCAATTTATACTAACTGAATAACCGTCTTGTGTTATACTTGTTGGTAATGTACATCCTGAATTTGGCAAAGCATTAACAACTGCTTTGGCAAAAGTTTTATCAGCGGATGTACCAGTTTTATATGCAATTGTTACCACCGTTCTAAGTTTTATTTGCGTCCAACTTTCAAACATACTAGAATTATAACTTATACATCCTAAATTACTTGTTACAGGCGTAACTACAGGAGGTATTACAGTAGTAACAACTTCTTTTTTACATTTATTTTTATCTGATAAAAATCTAATTGTAATATTTTTAGATGTCTCGGTATATTCTGGTGGAAGAGTAGCTACAGCTTGATTTTTTATATCAATACTTGATGGTTGGTTTGAATTTGAATAATTTATAATTCCAACTCCTATACTTATTTTTTTAGATTTATATGGTTCGATAGAAATGGGAGATTGAGGATCAATTGTAACAGGCGATAACAAAGAATTTAATACACTACCATCGTTATTGGTCCAATTTTGATTCAAAGTAATTGTCATTGAATCGGGATTGTTATTTATAATTATAAAACTTCCCGTGTGTTTTATCTGTGTCAAAAGTGTAGGATCACATATTTGTGGAGATGTAGATGTTCCACAATTACAATTTATAGAATTTTCCCCACCAGAAATACCGATATCTTGTGGCCAATTTGGATTTTTTAGTGTAGTAACAACACAGCTGTTTTTATCGGATGAAAAATAAAACGTATTTTGAGAAATCGGATTAATATAATAATCTGAATCTGTAGTTGCTGTAACTGGACAAGTTAAATATATACTAGCCGGTTGAGATGGATTATTATAATTGTTTTTTCCAAATGACACTGATATTTTCTTGCTTTCGTTTGGTTGTAGTACGATAGGCGAATCAGGATTCATTTCTACAGGAGTAAGTAAAGAATCTATAGCAGTTCCATTTTGATTTTTCCAATTATTTTTATCAAATGTAAATGTAATTGGTTTGATGGAAGAATTATTTGTTATTGTAAAACTACCACTGTGTCTCACTTGAATTGTAGAAGAGGGATTTGATATAATCTGAGCAGAATTTGGATTTGAATTGCAAGATAACTGATCTATTCCCACAGCTTGCCAAAAATTTGGAGTACTCCATGTTTGTTTAATAGGCAAACTTATATTACATGAATTTTTATCAAAATTAGCTATAATTTCACAATTTTGCGATTGTGGAGAATATCCCAGTGGTAAGGTTAGATTAACCGAACCTTTAGCCGTAAAAGTTTTTGGTTGAAGTGTATTTTCATAGTTAGACAGCCCAAAGCCAATGCTAATTTTACGTATACTGTTAGCTGAAATGGAAAACATGCCAGTTGGAGTAAAATCAACTGTACTAATTAATGAATTTAAAGGTGTTCCATCTAAGTTAGTCCAAGTTGGACTAATGGTAGCTAACATTTCCGCATTGTTATTATTCGTGATTATGAAGCTACCACTATGTTTTATTTGCGTGGTAGAAGTTGGATTACATACTGGTTGAGTATAACCATCGCCGCAATCTAAATAACCGCATCTTGGGCCTGTAAATGAAATATTTGTTGGAAAATTTCCAACTGTTGTCGGCGTTGGCGGTGGTGTACAAGATGATGCGTTTGAATCTTGAGTGCCTAAAATATAAAGTGTAATTTGACCAAATGTAGATGTATTTTCAAAAGAATATGCATGTATAGGATTTGTTCCGCCCGAACTAGTAGCGGTTACCAACCCAGTATAAAAATATCCAAGTGGACCATCCGGTGTGGTTGATTTTTGTAAAATCAACCCGTCAAAAGTCAACGTTCTACTGTATCCCAAATTATCTTTATAAGATATAACTGGCAAAAGTTGTCCACTCGATTTATAAGTTGTAATATTTGGATTTTGTAGTAAGCTATTTAGGTTATTCAATATATTAGACAAATCTGTTATTTTCGTATTTGTATAACCATTTGATGTTTTATCACTGTTGATTTTTTGGAACAATAAAGAAGATGCGGTTGGTAAATCTGCGGCAGACAATGTGTATGTATATGTTGTATTATCAACAACTGTACTTGTACAAGTGCCTATAAACATACTAGATGAAAATGCATTTGACAAACAATCTTTAGAAACTAATTTATATGCTTTTGTATTAATTAAATTATAAAATAATTCAACATTGTCACCGGATTTAGCATAAGAAAACATCTTATTCCATCCAGAATCTACAATAGGCGTGGTAACATCTGACTTAGAGTATAATGTGTATTGATAAATTTTATCCTGTATATTATTGGTCAAAAAGTTATTATTTTGTACTACACTTGGAGAATAAATTTTAACAGTAGCAACACCAGTAGACGCAGCTACATTGAACGAACTACTTATATAAGAAGCTCCATAAAATTCACTAAACTTTATTGGTCGTCTATTGTCTTTATTTATGAATCCAACACCTAAAGCTTTTGTGATATTAATTGTTCGTGAATCGGAGTTTGAATTACCAATCCTATTTTCCAATTGATAATAACTTTGTGATATAGAAAAGTTATTTGAACCTGGATTATAAAAGTTATTTAATAAACTATTAATCGAAAGATTTTCGCTGTTATTGGTTTCGCTTTTGAAACTCAACGGGCCGGATCTGTTTAATATATTGACAGGCATATATCCTATATATATTAAAATTTGATCTTATTTTTTAGTTCTTGAACTTCTTTGTGTAGTTCTTGAATAGATTTTAGTAACAATGCGATAAGTGGATTATACTTTACAACTTTATACCCCTCGATATTTTCAGTTACCAAGTCAGGATACAGTTCTTCGATTTGTTGAGCACTAACACCAAAATCTTGTTTTCCATTTGATTTCCAATTAAATTCAATTGGATTTATCTGATTAACTTTGGATAAAGCATTTTCTATAGGTTTAATGTTATTTTTGAGTCTTATATCTGATGAAGCGAATGTGGATAGTGCAACTATATCACCTCTTACATCCAACTGACCACTACCACTCACACGTAATAATTTGGTTTGACTACTTCCTGATGTGATCAAAAATACATTTGAATTTGGATTGTATCCTGTTGGCCAACCAGTAGATCCGCTTAAATGTAAGTGCAATTGAGCATTTACATTATCAGAACTTACTATATTGCCTATACTTAATAGTCTTTGTCTTACACCCAATACTCCCCATCCAGATTTACCTGATTGCCAAATTACATCTCTGCCTGATAAAGCCGATGTATTTACATGAGATCCCGAATAATAAATTGCAAAATTAGCAGCGGCTCTTAAATAATTATTAGAAGTTTGCAATCCTAATCCAGATATAGATTGTCCCGATGAAGAGTTTTGAATAATCTGTTCGCCTACAGCGGAAAATTGTAAAGGATTATTAACTGTAATTCTACCCGCAGGCATACTACCTAAATTATTAATAGTACTATTTCTTACAATATAATTGGTAGATCCCAACGCACTTGTACCAGACCAATAAGTAAATTGATTTGAAGTACCCGTTCCAGATACTAATCCCCCTAAATTCAAAGCATAAGATGCTGTTTTAGCACAACTAGCCGTACCATAAAATGCTACTTTTCTATTAGCGTTATAATGATTTGAAGCACTAATATAACCTTTTATACTAGCCGAAACACTTCCTGAAAAACGACCTCTTGAAGTTCCATTGAAACTACCAGTCAATTTAGAGTTTTTACTAATTATAGTTCCATACAAACTTCCACTGAAACTTCCACTAGCATTTGCTTTTTTGGTCAATACATACCCACTAAAACTGCCACTCAATGATCCAGATGTGTTGGATCTGCCTGTGGTCAATCCTTTAAAACTTCCTGTAAAACTACCTGTATTACTGCCATTAAAATTACCACTAAAACTACCTGAATGTTTTCCTTTGAAACTGCCTGTGAAACTACCTGTAAATGTGCCTCTTAATGTTTTTGCGGATCCTGAAAAACTTCCTGTGTATGAACCTGTTACCGATTTTAAAAACGTCACAATATCGCCAAATGTACTCTTTCGAGAATATAAATCATTTGACGAACCAGATTCAATTGTTAATATTAAATCTTTAGCTGTTAGTGTATTATATCTTAATAAATCACTAATTTTTACTTGTTGTATTAAATTGCAGGTGGTTGACATAATTACTTCCAGGCGTATATTTTAATGTACCATTTGGTTGGATCAATGCTATATTCACTTACAATACTAGTACTACTATTATAATCATATGTTTTAATACTAGTATATGTAGGAACTATTACCAATATATTGTTGGAACTTGAAGCAATACTACAAATTGGTTTAGTTTGATTATTAAAAAATGAAGATATATCAACTTCTTGATTAATAACAAATCGTCCATCATTTGATTGACATTGTAAAACCACTCTGGTTATAGATGGTACTGATGAAAATCCATGAGAAAAAGAAAATATATTTGAATTACGTGTATAAAAACTATTTGAATCAGTTGTAGTATTAAATAAAGAGGTTGTATAACCAGATATACCATCTGAATTAACGTAATTCTTCAAATCTGAAAGAGTAGATTTTCTAGAATATTTTGAACCAGCTGTATTTTCTATAAGCATCAGTTGATCTGCAGCTTTTATATTATTATAGCTAGCAAGATCGCTGACTTTTATTAATTGGACATTTAAACTATTACACGGAGTTGCCATATTTTATAAATATAAAGTATTAAGAATAAGAAGCTGCGATTCTATTAATGAGAATTTCACTTCCCATTAATACTATAGAATATAGATCTCTAGATCCATTTGATGGATTGGTCGCCGATCCACCTGGCCATTTTAATGAATTAGGTGTACTTGTAGTCCAAGTAAATGATGTTCCGCCACTATTATTATAGAAATATAGATAACATACTTTTTTCTGTGTAAGATTTACATTAAATGTTTGAGCAGCTGTAGCAGTTAGATAAATCATATCATAATCATCAAAACTCAAATTGGTTGTTGCAGCTGCAACAGTAGCACTTACAGTTGTTTGATCTTTTTGATAATTGCCTTTAAAAGATCCAGTTATAATAGCACTATCTGTTTTGGAAATATATGAACCATTATCAACTTTGATACTTCCATATGAATATATCTTGCTACCACTGATGGATCCATACGCACGCATATCACCGCTACTGGATACATAAAATGTATTTGCGAAACTACTAGATCCATATTGAACCAATATTGCGGTTTGTTTGTTTTCTACACCAACAGGCGCTCCGCCTACAAAGTTGCCGGCCAACACAGATCCTTTAACGTTAGCAGCTTGGTTGCTTCCACTAAACATTCTGATTTGTAACTTAGCTCGTAAATATTTATCTATAGAACCAGTTGGTTCAGCCGGAGGAGTTACACCTATACCAACAGATCCATCTCTTGCAGCTGAATCCGTATTAATGTATGGCCAGAAATAAAATCCATTACGAATTTGTTTCATCGCTGCCATTGTACCTGCCAGATTTGTAGTTCTAGATGTAATTGTACTATTTTTAAGGTGATATGAACCTGTAGTAATACTCAATGTCAAACTACCACTGGTAACAGATGATATAAACCACTGATCTTGATTTGGATATCCAGTAGATCTATTTTTATTATGTAATACTAATCCCGATGAATTTGATGTACCTGATCCTCTATTAACCACTACAAAATTGGATTGTGCATATTTAGCGGAAGCTGATATATACAAATTAATTTGTCCAAATTCATTTTTGTAAAATAATGGAGCAGTTGTTAATCTGTTATTGTCAAAGTATGGTATTGCACTTGAACTATTTAAAGATCCTTTTAATAAATAAGAGGATGTCAATGAAGTAGTAGATGAATCAGCTGTTATGGCGTTCAAAGCATTATCAACTGTACCAAGTACAGTTGAAGCTCTTAATGCGTATGAAGCACTTGTAGTTCTTGTAGAATAACTACTGCTTATAGCTTTACTCGAAGTAAGTGCGTAACTGCTTGAGAAAGAGGAATACTTTCCACTTCCATTGTAAGAATAACTAGCGGTACCATTTATTGTTAGATTAGACCAATTCAAATATGAAGCTGTGTCAGCAGTAGTTGACATACACATACTTGATGTTTGTGCGTAGCTACTGGATAGAGAAGACAATTCGCCAACTCCATTGTAAGAGTAACTAGATGTACCTACAAATGATGGTGATTCAATATAAACACTAGAATATATACTAGCAGCAGAAATATTATTGAATGTACTGATACCCGAATTAGCTGTTACATTGCCTGTTAGCTTTCCTTTTAAACTACCAGTCATTGAAATATTGCCACTACCAGAAAATACTCCTGAGAATCCATTTTGAGAATAGATTTTTGAACCAGATATAATTGAAGGTGTAGTTGTTCCAATTGGCGAATTATCTATAGTTACACTGCCGATAGACCCATCGTTTATAGCGACTAAATCTATTTCAGCATATGCAGCGTATAAATCATTATTTACGTCTACATTGTTAAATGAACTTTTACCTGTGCCAACTGTTACATTACCCAATAAACGACCTTTTAAACTGCCTGATATACCAATACTAGCTGTGATTTGTTCAATCTTAAAAGGCGTGTTTTCAAGATTCAATCCATTTGGATAATCTAAAATTGTTATTTGACTACTTAAACTATTTCCAGTAAAGGTAATATTACCGCCACCGCCAACTGATTGATTAACATCTATTGTCTTTGCGTAGATTCCCAAAAACGTTGGTGCGGATGGATTGTATCCAATAGTAAGATAATCGCTTACTATGGCTCTTTTAAATAGATTTGGTACTTTTTGACTTATGACAGAATAGTTGTCACTTTCAAAGCTTCTAAAAGAACCTGTATAAGTGTTGTTTGGCCCTACAAAATTTAAGCTATTGAATGTGGTTAAAAGATCGCCGGTCTTTTGTACAAAATTATTTACAGTAGATTTTTTAGTTGAATTGCTACTTACATTTTGTATGATCAAATAATCATTGTTTCCAATATTACCAGATGTTAATGTTGGTAATTCGGGAACGGTTCTACCTTGATTGGATACTATCGCCATAATATATTAATAATTATTAATCACCCAACATTTTTTAGTTTTTTTAATATAAATTTTACTAAACCGCTTCGAACAATGTCTTCTTCGTCGAATTTAAACACATAAATGCCATTATTTCTACTTTCTTCGTCGTCAAAAATGTTCATCATCGGTACAAATCCACTTTTACCATTGATATCACTTTGATCAGGATCGCCACAGATAAATAACTTACTAAATTCGCCAACACGTGTGATCAATGTGGTTAATTCTTTTTTAGTCATATTTTGAGCTTCATCTGCTACGATACATTTAGCATTCCAACTTAAACCGCGTAAGAAATTGATTGGAAATCCATGAATGCGTTCTTCTTTTTTCAACTTATCAATGTCGTGTTTTGGCAATAATTCTTCTAACTTATCGATCAATGGTTGAATGTATGGACTCATTTTTTCATCCATTTCACCTGGTAAAAATCCTAATTTGCTATCACTACTTTCTACTATGCTTCGTACATAAACTATTTCACTCACTCTTTTTTGATTCAATAAGTTTAAACCGGCTAATATTGATGTATATGTTTTGGAAGTTCCAGCTGGGCCAGATATAAAGACTAGTTTGGTTGTTTTATTTTGTAGTAAATTTAATAATTCAATTTGTTTTGGGGTAAGAGATCGTTCATCTATTCTAACTGATTCTCTAATTTTTTCGTTTTGGTGAACCTTTGGACTTGTGTCTTTTTTCTTGCTCATTTTTTTGGTTTAGTTGTTGTTTGATATTTAAAACACGACCGCAATGTTCATATACCTCAGATGAGATGTAGTAATTATAAATAGTATTTAAATTACTTTCGAAAGAATTGCGGTCTAATACTACTATGAAATCGGAGTCTTTAAAATTAAAGACCTCTATCGCATTCAAATTGTTCTCCACCGCATAACATATTGACGAAACAACCTGTTCCATCAATTTAATTTTATTGATTTTAATCAAACTCTCCATCTGACCATAATCAGATGGCAAAGTTAATGAAGAGTATTTATCTGTCATCATATATAAGTATATAGGAAAAAATAAAGACGTTACCGAAGTAACGTCTTTTCAGAACCAATTTGGTTAAATCTTACTTTTTCTTTTTCTTTTTTACTGGTTTATCACTATCATTTTCAACCTTTTCTACTGACGAAATAGTCGAATTTAACTGTTGTAACTTTTTCGCAGAAGCATTTTTCCAAGAACGAATTGTTTCTGGAGATGCATCTACGTATGTTTTGCTTATCTGCAACAAATCTAGTACTTCTTTTTCTGTACTAGCTGCGTTAATCTTCTGTTTCAGACCAAATATATTACCACTCATTATTTACCTTTCACTTCTACAATTTCAATTTTAGAACCATCTGGCCATCGTTTAAGAATTGAAGACCAATGATCATATTCAGTTTTAGCTTCATCCTTGGATGGATATTCCAAATCTGAAACTCGTCTGCCATCACGTAGGATTACGTACTTAATATTGTTATCCATAACACTATCACTTTTAACTGTCATACTAATTTATAATTTAATATTTAAATGTGGTAATATATTTTCGAGTTCTAAGATTACCAGCCTTAGAACATAATCTAATAATACATACAAATAGCGATTACGTCAACTTTATTTTAATCAACTTTTATTTACACCGAGATATTTATATAGATATGATAGCTTTATTGGAAGAAAATCAATTGTTAAATCCGAATTTATCTAAACAAGAAATTGATAATTTAAAAAAATCCGAATTTACATTCAACCGAATGTTAAAAGAATTAGCTATTCTACACGAATGTATAGAAAATAACACTCTACATTTAGCAGAATTTAAACTAAGTGTTGGTACTCGTAAAACATTAAGAGAAATATACAAACGCAATCAACAAATTTCAGACATATCACTGTTAGTAGAAGCCGCTACAGATCCAGTATCAACGGCTGATACTTCAAAAAATATATTATCACTGATCAATAAATTTCACGGTGATAATAAACAATATCTAGATAATGTTGGATCTGATGTGAGACTAAAAGACACATCCATACCAAAAAATATTGGAGCCGAACCAAGCATCATTCAAAAGGCTGCATTAAAAACAAAAGAATTAGGTGGTAAAGCCGGTCAGATTGCAATGAACCTATTTCAATCGATTGTAGTAAATGCATTAAATAGATTTGTAAATTGGTCATCTTCATTAAAATCAGATATTTTGGATGCAAAAAAACAAGGATCCGCTTGGCAAATGATAATGTCCAAATTGGGTCCAAGTATGAAAATTGCAAAAAGAGCACCCGATGGATCCATAACATATGAGAACGATTCTTCTGGAACATCGTTGCTCAATAAATTACAAGATTTTACAAAGTTGAATCCAAAATGGACCAATACAATAATTGGTCTGTTAATCAACATTACAAAAATGTTATCAGTATCATTCGCAGGTGCTAGTGTAGGTACATCATTGGTAATCGGCGTTTTAGTTGGTTTATTAATAAGAACAATTGCTGGTCATTATCTCAAAAAAGAATCCTGGGGAGATGCGTTTAAAAAGGCATTAACAGTCACAGGTTTATCATTGGTTGGTGGATCACTTACAAAAGGATTATTTAGTTACTTCAAAGGCGGAGGATTCATTGATGGCGCTAAATCTTACTTTGTAGGCGCACCAGGAACAGATCAGGTCTCAGATGCATCTATATTGAGCGGAAATGTCAAAGTATCTGAAGTTGATGTATCAAAATTAATGGTGAGCGCAAGACGAGGCGGAGACACAACGTTGCTTACTATTATCAGAAAAAATGCAGAATTATATAAAAGTTTTAAAGAGACAGCAGAAGAGTCAAATTATCCTGATATAAAAACCTACCTTAAATTTACAGACAACGAAGAAATTGCCGATGTTATAAATAGCGCGGGTGGATTACCTAAAAATTTATTAAATGTAGCTGCAGCAGATGCAACTAATGCAACAATTGTTGGAAAGTCTATAAAAGAACTTGGAAAACTCGCACTGGGCGGAGATGCAAACGCAGCAGATGCCTATATGCAAAAGTTTTTGGTATCGGGTAAAGGAGGCGAAACTCAATATAGAATCTTGAAGACTGCATTGGCCGCTGGCATCATCGACAAAGAAAAGTTTTTCTCAGGTGTTGGACCACAGACACTTAATTTGAGTGCTCAATTAAGAGGATACGTACCTGTGAGTATCAACGGCAAGAGTGTTATTGATTATTTAACACCCAAAGAAGCATCAAATGCATATGCAGCTATGAGCCTGGCTCAGTCTATGGGAAATCCTGTCAATGCAGATGAGTTAGCCAAATTGGCTGCAAAAGCAGGCGCAGAAGATGCTCAATCAGTAAAAGAATCAGTATACAAGACGTTGATTAAAAAACTATATATATAATATGAATGAAATAAATTACACCGAAGAGTTGTATAAAGAATTTTTAAATGAAGCTGGTTTTTTAGATAAATTAAAAGGATCAGTGGGTTTAGGTGGAAAAAAAGAATTGTCACCTAACGATCTTGAAGTTTTGGATAAAAATGTAGATGCTCTTTTAACTAGTATTGCAAGTGAAATAGGATCAACCAAAGAAAATCTTATTAATGATCTCACAAATGGGCCAAGTAAAGATTTAATTACCCCCGAAATAATTCAATATGCAACACAATTGATAGATTTATCAAATAAGATTAAATCGGTAAGAAGTACAACAGGCACTGCTGGCACAACAGACACTGCTGGCACAACAGACACTGCTGGCACAACAGGCACAACAGACACAACAGGCACTGCTGGCACAACAGACACTGCTGGCACAACAGGCACAACAGGCACAACAGGCACAACAGACACAACAGACACTGCTGGCACAACAGGCACAACAGGCACAACAGACACAACAGGCACTGCCGGCACAACAGACACAACAGGCACTGCTGGCACAACAGACACTGCTGGCACAACAGGCACAACAGGCACAACAGACACAACAGACACTGCTGGCACAACAGGCACAACAGGCACAACAGACACAACAGGCACACAAGGAAGATCTGGATATCAAAGTAAAAAGATTGATGATTTAAATTTTGGCGATGATATTGGTAATGGTACTATTTTAAAACAAATAAATGTAAGTAAAATAAAACAAGATTTTGATAATTTATATAACAATTTGCCAGTAGATGCCAAGAATGTTTTAAATAATATAACAAATGATACTAAAATAATACCTAAAAATATAGAATTGCCTATTAGACCGCCTGTTATAAGAACTCCTCCTGTTATAACAGAAATAGATGAATTATCTTATTGGGATGATAGTCGTAGAAAAAATGAATTTATAAATAATTTCGAAACGATAATTAAATCAATTACACCTTCATTAGGTATTGAACCATACGAACTTAAAAAACTTTATATCATTTTACATAAAAATGGCATAGGTGATATTTTCAATAAATTATATGCAACATATACTGTATTAAAAGCTGGCAAATCTATAAAAGATGCTTTTTCAAATGTATCATCGCCAAGTGATCCAGGCACTGCTGGTACAACAGGCACTGCTGGTACAACAGGCACAACAGGTGTAGAAGAAGATAAATTGACACCTGATGAAATAAATAAATTTGGGGCTTATTATTCACAATTAATAAGACTTCAATCCGAACTCAAAAAAGGATTAGGCAAAGATTTACAAATGAATAAAAGTGTAAGCAGATATTTTTCCACTTTAAAAAATTCATTAGAATCAACAAGACTTCTTGATTTTATTTCGGTTGAAAATAAACCTATAGCCAAAAAATTAAAGAAAAAATTTATCAAAAGATTTTTATGGGAATTAAACAACACTCCGTCAATTTCTCAGGTCAAAGATTTAATTGGTAAAATAAATGAACAAGAATCGGTGGGATCTGGAAACACATCGACCAATTTATTAGCACAATCCACATCTATAATTGAAGCTATAAATAAAAGTTTGCCTGCAATGGTAATGTTATTAAAAGAACTTTCTAAAAGTAAGTTGTCTTCAGATGAAGATAAAATGTTGATGGGTGTTTTAAAGAAATTCTTAAAAGCGATAGTTAATAAAAATACACAAGATTTGGTAGTAGATCCCAAAGTAAAAAATGCAATCACCTCTTTATCAAAATAACACAATATAATAATTTACAAAATAGATTATTAGATATGTATATGAAAATATTATGAGTGATGTTACTAAATTTACAGAACAAGAAATGCAAGAAATCGCAATAGTTCAATCCAAATATCAACAGAAAATATTTGAACTTGGTCAATTGCAATTAGAAGAAATCGAATTGGAACAAACCAAAACAGAACTAACTGATAGAAGAACCGCAATTCTCGCTGAATGGAAAGATATTCAAAAATTAGAAGAAGGTTTATTGAATAATTTAGCTACAAAATACGGTGATGGCAGCCTCAATTTAAAAGACGGTACGTTTAAACCCGCTCCTAAACAACAGTAATAAAAAACCCGGTCGAAAGACCGGGTTTTGTTTTATTTAGTTGGATCTCCAATTGAAGCTTCTTCTACAATCGCTTTAATTTCAGATTCAATTTCTTTCATGCGATCTTTGTAGCCAGCAGCTACATCCTTGAAGTCTTTCTTAACGTGTAAGAGATCTTCGGTTAGTTGATATACTTTCTTTTCGGCTTCAGCCTTTGTTAGTTTAATATTACTCATAACTGTTTTAAGTCTATAATTTTGGTTACTGCTTCTATCGGTATATAACTAGTAACATAATTGCCTGGATCTACATTTTTTAAATCGGGTAACTTACTTTTATCTATTACTACTACTATACCTTCTCCTTTGTCTCTGTAATTGACCAAGGCAAATCTAGCTGCCAATTTAAAATCACTCGCTAGATAACTACCCACAATGTTTCGGGTATTTCCCCTACCTTTTGAAGTAACTTTACCAGTACTCTTCAAAATATTATATTCTTTCTCAGACATTCCTCTATAAAGTTTAGTACTGTCTGTAGGAATTTTATCTAACTCATCGGCGATATACTGTAATTTTCCAGTTGGTTCCCATACTAGATAATCATATATGCTAGATTCGTATAATAAACTATATCTTTTCATTGCTGTATAAATATACTTATAGTTAATGGAAGAGATTAATTTTCACCAAGTTAGTATAAACAATCACGATATAACAGTTTGGGCTAACAGATTTGTTGTACTAAGACATCCAGAAAAATGTGATCTATACGAGGATGATTGTTGTAGAGAACGAATCACGAAGTATTTAATTGAAGAAGGTTACATCAATGATAGTGGAGTGTTGATTATTGATAGCTACATTGATTTTGAACCTGAATAAAATGGTGGAGATGGCGGGGAGTCGCACCCCGCGTCCATAAAAAATTATTATTACCAGACTACACGTTTATATATTTTAAATTGTTAGGGGTATATAATGAAAAATATCTAAAAATATTACCCTTAAGATTTACTAATTTCTCGACCATTTTGCGCAAATCAAACATTTGGTCCAGTCCAATAATTTACACCCAACACAAATATCAGACTTCATCGTGTCAGATGGTGCGACAACTTAGGCCGCAACGGCTACGTCATCATAAGAGAAGTCGTAGCTGATTACATTATCTTCAGCAGTTAATGTTGTAATAGATGTATTAAAGAGGCCAACTATTATCCTCTACGTGCCTAACAATAGATATTTATCTATGTCGAAACTACGCATCCCCATAAAATTTTAAAAGAACTGAAATTGGAGCGGGTAGCCGGAATCGAACCGGCACATCGACCTTGGCAAGGTTGCAGGCTACCACTACATCATACCCGCGCTCTCAACATTAATATATAGTTGATTTTTTAGAAATACAATTTTTTAATTCACAAATTACATTTTCTTCAAGACCATATATCAATTTTATATTATTTTCAGAAATAACTCTTGATATTTTGTCTCTGTCTTTTTCAAGTTTATATTTGTTTTTTGGATCTAAATACAAATTGTGTTCAGGTAAATAAAAATCGGGATAATATCTTCTTTTTCTTCCATCAACATCAGTCCATATAAAATTAATTTTTCTATCTCGTATCCATTTAATATTATTAATATCTAACCATTTTGCAATATTAACTTCCCAGCTTGAATCCATCCAAATATTATTATATTTATATTTTTTAAAGTTAGTCTCACCACCACAATTAGGATTTTTGGTTGAATTAACTGACATCAATTTTCTAAAGCATTTTTCTGAACAAGTTTTTCTGGTTTTAAACTTTTGTATACTAAATAAATTTTCACATAACACACATTTTTTATCTTCATATATTTTTATATGTGGATTATTTTGATAATATGTTTTTAAAGTTTTTGATATTTTATCAGGTTTTACAAAATTCTGAGCATACTTTTTTGCACATAATTTATTGCAACATTTTTTATGTCGTTTATGTGTTGTAGATACAAATTTAGATTTACAATACAAACATTCTCTTTCAATATTAGAATGTTTTATACGAGCATTCGATGTATATTTTCCACAACATTTAGAAGAACAATAAAAATTATTATTTCCATTTCTTAATTGTCTACCATACTCACTTTTATTCTTTAAGAATTCAATATTACATCCGTTACACTTTATTTTTAATGTATTCATACTAATAAATAGAAGTGTGGAGTCAAAAACGCCTAGATACTCAAATTAAGTTTGGTGGAGTATGGGCGAGTTGAACGCCAATATTTAACTTGCTTGCAAAGCAAGTGCTACACCCGTGTAGCCACATACCCCGATTAAAATGGTCGGAATGACAGGACTCGCACCTGCAACCTCCTAGCTCCAAACCAGGCCGTCTACTATTGACATTACATTCCGATTAAATTGGTTGGGGATGATGGAATCGAACCACCACAAGCAGATTCAAAGTCTGCCGCACTACCATTATGCAAATCCCCAGTTACTAAAAATGGAGCGTGTGGTGAGGTTTGAACTCACGACATCAAGTTTGGAAAACTCGTACTCTACCAACTGAGTTACACACGCAAAAAATGGCGGTGAGGGAGAGATTCGAACTCTCGGTGGTTTTTTAGGCCACAACAATTTAGCAAATTGTCTCTTTAGACCGCTCAGACACCTCACCGTAAAATCTTTTGACAAACTCCGATTTCTTCAAGAGACGATATTATCAGTCTTCGGTTCCATTGTCAAGTGGAGTTGTATTAAAATGGCGGATGATGTCCGTACTGCCCGGACCTCCGTTTTTTAGACGGACCTAGTTTTCAAGACTAGTGCAGCCAGCTTATATCTGCCTATCATCCATAAAAAATTGGTGGGCATAGAGGGACTTGAACCCCCACGGATTTCTCCACGAGCTTCTAAGACTCGCACGGCTGCCAATTACGTCATATGCCCAATAAAATGGTCGGCCACGACAGAATTGAACTGTCTCCCCATGCTCCCAAAGCACGTATGCTACCGTAACACTTGTGACCGATTAAAATGGTAGGCGGTAAAGGATTTGAACCTCTGGCCTTGACCGTGTAAAGGTCCTGCTCTTCCACTGAGCTAACCGCCCATTTAAAAATCGTTAATTAATTATTTTTAATTATCGCCAGTTGGGTTCTGCACTAAACATAACACCCAGTGACCGATCAAATGTTTTAACTTTCGTTGGGGACATCAGATAGAGTTTCAACCCCGTTCGTTATATTTCTAATTTACCATACCTTCTCAAATTGTCAACCACTAAAATCAAAAACCCGTCATTCTTTTTTCGTAGAGTGACGGGTTGGATCTTTATAGCAAACAACCACTCACTCAACTTCCGGATGGGAGTTGACTGGCTTGACTAGGTTGTGAAATTAAATTCATATTCGTAATAATATATAGTAGTTACAAACAGAAATCAACAAAATTATTTAATACATTTTCATTAAATTTTAAGATACCTTCTCAAATCCAGTCATATTAATTACGTTCAGTTTTTGACCAATAATAGACTCAATTTGAGTTTTTCTACTGATTACCCAAGCAAAAGATCCAACTTTATACCATGCACCCAACAGTGCCAGTTCATTGCCTACTTGCACAAATATTGGATTTCCAGAATCACCAACTCTTTGTGTTTCATAATACGATTGTGATGTACCAAATACTGAAGATTCTACATCAGCAACTGCATCAATCAATCGTGTCATATCTCCAATTGAAACTTTTTTGTCTTGATTGAGGAATAACACAGGTAATCGTAAAGTTATGAATTGTACTCCCATCACATTATTAATTTCAGTTTTGATATACTGTTGCCAGTTGTCGGGTAACACTGAATATATCTTCAAACTACTATCAACAGTTTGGTCGAGAGTTCCAATTGCAATATCGCTTCCATCAATATTGTCTATTTTAATAATATTGTACTTGAAAGTGGTATTATTGTCGTTAACAAAAAAGATTTCTGAATTTGGCAAATAAGGAACGTGTGCAGACAATAAAACATGCTTATTAGTGATAAGAGTTCCACCACCAACACCACCAAGTCCATTTATACCAGCAGCAGTACCTGTCCATTGATAAGATATGACCCAAGAAGCTGAATTTCGAACCCAAGAAAAAGTGGATTGGATGAACGCACTAAATAAACTACGATCTTTACTGGTTACCATCATTTTTATCAGTGTGGATTTAATATTCGATGTCCACTTAGTACGCATACCATCAGAAGATACGCTAGTACTACTTGATCCACTACTACCACCTATTCCACTACTACCACCTATTCCACTACTGCTACTACTATCCACTGGTATACCGCGTATTACTTTTGGAAATAATGCATTGGATATAAATTTAGTTACGACAGATGTTGATTTAACAACTATTGTTTTTAATGAGGAAGTGCCTATTCCGCTACTACCACTTGATCCACTTGTTGATGACATAAAATAAACCTTTCTTTAATTATAAATAGACTATTAAAATAAAAAACCCGCTTATTTCTAAGCGGGTTTTAAAACACTATTGTAGTCTAGATTAGAAGGTCAATCTCAAACCACCAGAATATACTACATCTCCACTAAATTCACGGGTTGCCCAATTATAATTGCCAACCTTGAAATTATTATCATACCATCCAACAGTAGCAAATGGAGTCAATACACCAAATGAAGTTTCGAATGGACGAGTCAATGATGCCTTGGCATTTACAGCAGTGTAATCACTGGATGCACCAAATACCTTACCATATTCAACAGCAGGCGTGATTACAAATCCAAATGGTAACTTTTGAGCACGTTCCAAACCAACAAATGCACCCTTTTGATCTAAATCAATGTCAAATGATCCACGTACATAAGGAGTTGCCAACTTGTTTGGTAGAGCCAACTTGACACCAAACTCAGTACTGTTTGGAATACCAAAATTACCAGCTTGGTGACGAGTTACAGTAGCATCAGCACGTGCGGAAAATACATCCTTCCATACACTAACTTCCTTACCCGTACCCAATGTCCAGTGTGACTGATCAAGGTCGCCATTGGCCAAAAGAGTGCCACCCAAGTATACATCTGCATACTTTAGACTCTTTACAGCACCTACACCAACAAACGCTGTTCCCTCGGAACGAGCTACACCATTAACGATGTATTGGTTATTGTACCCAGCTTCAACTGAGATGTTTGAATTATCTCCAGCAGATACAGCTAGAGCGGTCAACAATGACACTAATACTAATACTTTCTTCATATTTAACTATCCTTTATTTTGTTTGTTTATGTTTACTATCCACGTTAAGAACAGCTTAACGTTTATTTTGAAAAGACACGAAAATGCACTTTTCAGAATAATTTTTTATCAACTAATATATATATAGTTTTTATAATCTAATAAGAACTTATTTATTTATGCGGTTTTTAACTTCTTGAGACGTTTGTTCAAAACTTTATCCTTTTCGGGTAAATAAACATAAGAAGCTTTCATACTTCTCTTACTTTCACCCAAGATGGACAAAGTTTCTTCATGCACATCCAATGTTTTTAGTATTGCGTTCTTTACAAAACTAAAACTATCAGTGCCAACAACATCAATACAAATACCATACGTTAGATCTCTATATTGTACGTCAGTTGCGCCATACTTAGAACACAATACATCTTTGATTTTAGCCTTTTTGTCATTACTAAAGACTAAATTCGCCATATCAATTTTACTTAGTTCATTCATACTATACCTTTATTATACTTGTTAACGTCTCATTGTCAATAAAAAATAAAACGATTAATTTTAACATTAATCGTTTCACTTGTTTAAATTTAAATCTATTTTTACTTCTTCTTAAGCTTATCTACAACCTTTTTAAATTTCTCAGGTTGGTTGGTTTGTAACCATTTAAAATAATCTTCCTTCTCTCTGCGTGAAAGTTCACTATCTCTATAAAGACTAGCATACTTCTTTACAATGTCTCTAAAAGGATCACTGCTTTCATTCTTTTGTTTCTTTAATTTAGCAATTTTACCCATCAACATTTTCTTATAATTTTCTAAAGAACCGTAATCTTTCGCTCTACTTGGATCTGGGTTTTTTAACAATTTTTCTAAATCTTTAATGTTAGCATCAGTATCATTTTCGGATAAATGAGCAGTAAGTTTATCACTTTCTACTTCGGCCGCATTGTCAAAATCTTCGTTCAACACTTCTTTTGTCAAACTCTTGATTAATTTTTTCAAATCATTTTTGGTCATATATTATAAATATATTAATTTTAATTATTCTGCTTTATATTCTCACACCAACCATTTCTGTGTTTAGACATCCAATCAACTAATGCTCGCTCAAAACCTATATCATTACCTTTTTTCTCACTCTCTATCCATTTGTGTTTTTCTATTTCATTTTTTAACTGCAAAAACTTTTGATAGAGATTAGATTTTTCCATACCTAAATAAGTAGTTTGATTATCTCAATGGTATATACAAATCTCCTGTTAATCCTTTTTGACTTAAATAATTAGCATCACTTACCGCAAGTGGACTCTTAATATATCCATATTTCTTACTCAATATACTACGTAACTCTTTACCTGCTAATTGTATTAACTCTAATTGTTCTTGTCCACTACTATATTTGATTTGTTTTGCAAGACCAGGCGGTAACATACTTTCATACTGCTTATATAAATTAATTATGTCATTATAATGAGACAATTCCAACCCAGGCCCACTTAAATTAGTAGTTTTTATTTCTTTGCCAAATCGTTTAGCAACATCTAAATTATCAGTATAATTAGGCCCTAACGTTGCAACCAATTTATCTCCTATCTTGGTACTGTTGATGCCCAAATTAATATCACGTGATCCTGGTCTAACACCTCTATATACTGTTATTACCGCCTGTGATTCTATCAATAAATCTTTTAATAATATCATACAGTAATAAATATATAAAAAATGGAGTCCCGTGTTGGATTTGCACCAACCTAATGCTGTTTTGCAGACAGCCGCCTAACTACTCGACCAACGAGACATTAAATGGAGCCTATAATTGTTTTTGATACAATATCTATCAATTTACGAAATTGATGCTTTACCTTTAAGCTATATAGGCATTAAATCATTCAGTTTCACCCGAACCAAAAATACGCTTCCAAAAACCTACTTTTTTAGGTTTTTCATCTTGTTTTGGTTCACTTACATTACTATTTTCTTTTAAAGAATTATTTGTGTGATAACTTGACATCCTCATTAAAACCTCGCCACCTTTTGGCCACTCACCCAATTTGTTTTTAAATTCATAACCACTTTTTTTCACACTTTGTCTCAAATTTTGAGCCAAAATCACATTTTCTTTCTTCAATTCTTCTATAATTTTTTCATACTCTACTATCTTGTTTTTTAACAAATCTCGTTCCTTTGTAAGTAATTCAATCTTAGATAGAAGCTCATTTTGAGCTTTATCAGTCTTTGCAACTTTAAGTTCGTCGCCTAAATCTACAATCTCTTTGGTCATACTAACAAGTGTATTACGCAAAGATTTTAAATCAGACTCAAGTGCGGATTTTTCTTGAGTCAAATCTTTAATCTTAATATCTTTTTCATCAGAGGACAGTTTTAACTTTTCAGTGATGCTCTGTAATTCAATCATATTAGTATGTAAAATACTCAATTTACTATCATAATTACTCAGTAATACTGATAATTCTGAATTTTTTTGTGTCAAATTAGTAATCAATAAAGTCTGATTCATCACAATCAAATTTTGATTTCCGATCTTTTTTGATAAGTCTTTGTTGTGTTTGTTAATCGAAGAAAATTGTGAATATAACACAATCAATATCAAAACAAATATGCAAATTAATGCATATAAAACTTTTTTATTAGTAAACGAAAACTTCTGGGTAACATTTGTAGATTCCATAAATTTATTTTATTATATATATAAATCATACACGCCTAAATATTTTTTTAAAATATAATATAAAAGTTACCAAGCTCTACACGACCAATACCTAGCTTTAGTACGTGGGCCAGGATTATCACAATTATGTCTTGCTCTAAAGTTTTTTCTACGTGCTGGATTATTCTTTTTTATAGGCATTCTTTTACCTTTAGCTGAAGATCCACCAAATCCAAAATTTACCTTAACTACTTTTCCTTTAGGATTTTTAACGTATACTTTAAATTTCTTTACATCACCTTGCATTCGTTTACCAAGTCTCACTTTACGACCACGATATTCAGCTTCACATAATGGTTGCTTATATTCTCTCATAAATTGAACAAATTCTTCTATATCTTGTTCACTTACAACATCGTATTCGTCCACTTCATCCAACTCTTCTTTTTTAACACAATTTGGTACCATTCTTCCGCCTTTTTCTTTCATACCAATTTGTTTGTGTGTATCCCAACACGCCTCTTCAATCTCATTTAAAAGTTCTTTTAACTTAATCATATCTATAAATATACAAATTAAAATAAAACATCACAAAAATGGAGCCTCCAGTAGGTACCGCCCCTACGTTTCATCATTACCAATGATGTGTAATACTTTTATACTATGAAGGCAAAAATGGCACACCCGGCAGGACTTGAACCTGCAACCTTCTCGGTAGAAACGAGTTGCTCTATCCAATTGAGCTACGAGTGCGTTAAACTTGTCTAAAAGAATTCACCGTCAAACTTTTAATTTTCTTTGATGTATTTATATCATAACAATCCAAACTTAACAAACGAATTCTAGAATTTTCTTTCAAAACAATTTCTCTTTCATCACCACCTGTTACATCAGGTTCACCACTCAAAATATATACAAATCTGTGATTTATTGTAAGCGGCCAATTTATTATTGACTTATCTGATAAACTGGCCTCAAAAATACACATTATTGGTTTGTCATCATCGTGTTCCCAATTATTAATCCAGTCCAATGCTGTTTCAGAATTATCAGTCCAGTATTGTCCCAACTTTTGTATTTTCAGTGGATCTACATCTCTTGGTAGAGAAATTAGTCTGTATACAAATAATCTTTCTAATATCCGATTAACTATTTGATTAAAATAATCTTCTGTTTTTTCAATACCAAACTTTTTGATAGAATCTTGTATATTCACATCATTTATCATTGATTGAAAATCAATTTTATTTTCCAACAAAAGATTTTTTAACTTAATCATAAAATATAAATATCACATATACATACTTTAATTTAAAATGGTTGGCTATCACGGTACCGCCCCGTGTTCTTTCGATTATCAGTCGAATGCTCTACTATTGAGCTAATAGCCAATTAAAATGGCGGCCATACGGGGTTACGCTCCCCGGACTTCCCTTAGACAGAGGGTTAGGTTACTATTACTTTATATGGCCATAAATTGGTGGAGCCAGTGGGTAATGCTCCCACACGAATATTCCGGTTAAAAGCCGGGTGCCCGTCTATTGTGGCTTTGACTCCATAAAAATTGGTGCTGTGCTCTCCACGCCGTCTCTGTGTTTTACCGAATGTACCGGTCGGCAGTCACTTGCGGGGCCAGTTACCCGTTGAAATTATCACCAACACGATAGTTAGCTCATATGCATATTCGGTTATTGTTCGTCGTCAACAATAATCCCGCTATCTCTTTTACCACACGACCTGCTTCATAGAGTTGGTGAAATTGGTGGATGTGACAGGATTCGAACCTGCAACCTTTCGGGTAAGAGCCGAATACTCTGATCCAGTTGAGTTACACATCCATAAATTGGTGCAAGTGGTGGGTACTGCCCCCACACGAATATTCTGATTAAGAGTCAGATGCCCGTCTATTGTAGCTTCACTTGCATTAAAATCTGTATCTAATATTGTCAACGAACTATAATCATCTTACCACACTTTATCCGCCCGTCAACAATCTTCTTAAAAAACTTTAAGCACTAACTGGTTTCTTTGGATAAGGCTGAATATCTTTAATTAGACCTGCCAATATTCTCTTACCTTCACTTGAATTTGTACCTGATAAAATATAAATGTACATATGTTTACCCGTAGCAGTTCTTATCTCAAATGGACTATTTGGATTGGTTCTCGCATCGGCAGTAGCCTGTTTACCAGTTTCAAATCCATACTTTTGTACTTGTTTTAATCTATAAATCCATTTGCCTTGAGCTTTATCCCACAAACGTTTTGCGTCTCTGCTCTTGCCTAAATAAATTGCATTTGTTGCTTGATATATAGCTCCAGTATGTCCTTGACCACTATCAGCTCTGGTAATAACAACTTTTACTTCGAGATAATCCTGTTTAATCTTTTTATTACCCAAACCAATTACATAAGAAGCCAAATTGCTTAACTCAGGTATTTGTTTTGCCTCGGGTTTCAAATATAATCGCAATAATTCAAATACTTCATTCTTTTGTAATAAACTATTGCCTTCATCATCCACAGCTATTTCTTCAAAATCTTGTGGCTTGGTAGTCTGCCCATATACAATAACACCCACCATATCCACATTGCCATCAGGCTTCTTATACATAACACCATAATTTGCAGCAACCGCTGTAGGATATGTTTTTAAATAATGTTGCTTGATAAAAGCTAATACTTCAGCTTTGCTCTTGGATTCCAAATATACACTATCCTTCAAACCTTCAATCATTAAACTCTTAAATGTTATCATATAGTATAAATAGTATGATAAATTTGAAAATGGTCCGTCAACAATCTTCTTAAAAAATGGTGGCTCAGGTCAGACTTGAACTGACAACACGAAGTTCTTCAGACTTCTGCTCTACATTGGAGCTACTGAGCCAATAAAGTAATTGACAAGTCAAAGGAATCGAACCTTTTCGGAACAGCATCACTGCTCCTTTACCACGCCATGTACACTAGCACCTGTCAAAATCACGATGTATGGTTGGATTCGAACCAACGGCTACTTTTACAACCATTATCATATGAGTAATGGAATTTTTAATATTTACAACCTAACATAAGATTTTTACGGGCTTACCCCATAGTTAGGTACTCTGCTCTAACCACTGAGCTACATACAATCTTTAAAATGGTGGGGTATGTAGGTAATGCTCCTACCCAGCCCGAAGGCAACGGTTTTACAGACCGTTCTGCGTCTTTATCAGTATAATACCCCGAAAAATTATATAATGTATAATGAACAATGAAATTATTTAAATTTCTTAAGGCACTTTATGTTCATACTATTGCAATTTGATCAACTGCCTAACCCTTAATCAGCATATATCATACATCATATAAAAACTATTGAAAATGGCTCCAGAGGAGGGTTTCGAACCCCCAACCCTGCGGTTAACAGCCGCATGCTCTACCATTGAGCTACTCTGGAATTAAAAATTAAAATGTTTACTGGATTTCAACGAACGTTCCATCTACTAATCATAACCTCGTCAGATTATAACATTCAATGTCTATCAGTGTCAATACATTACTTACTACTTCAACTAGTGATTCAGATTCGAACTGAATGACTTCCGCTTATTCGTGCGGTTGTTTTACCAATTAAACTACGTTCGTTGCCTTCACCTAATGTATTTGAAAAAATGGCATCCGCTGAAAGAATCGAACTTTCCCACGGGCTTTTGGAGAGCCTGTCGCCTAATCCTTGGAACATTAGCGGATACTGAAATGGTAGCCTATGCCGGTGCTGCCCCGGCTACTCCTGAGTGAAAGTCAGGTGACTTAGCTGGTTGTCGAATAGGCCATTAAAATGGTGCTTCAGCGAGGAATCGAACCCCGACCTCAACGTTCGTAGCGTTGCGTGATAAATCCATTTTCACCACCGAAGCATAAATTGGTTACCCCACTTGGATTTTCACCAAGGTTGATGTCTCAGAGAACACATCCGTCCTAACATCTAGACGATAGGGTAATTAAAATTGGTAGCCTCACTCGGAGTCAAACCGAGTTCTCCGGATTGAGAATCCAGAATCCTATTACATTCGTAGACGATGAGGCCATTATAAATTTGGGGTGCGTGACGGGTACTGCCCCCGCTTAGGTAGATTCACAATCCACGACATTACTTTTATGCTACACACACCATTACTATAAATTGGAGCCTCCAGTCAGATTCGAACTGACAAAGGATGATTAATCCATACTTGTTTACAAAACAAGGCCGATAGCCAATTCCGGTCATAGAGGCGTTAAAATTTTCTTTGCTTATTTACTTATAACAATAACCTCAGTTATGTCATTATCGCCCTATGGGTTCTGTATTCCAGCATAACACCCACGGACCAATCAATTGATTTTCCCAGTCTTTACCTTTGGTTACTGGCGGTGGCTCAACAGATGGAGTTTCAAGCCTTCCACAATCTTCATTCAGTCTATCACAACTTTCGTTATTGTCAACTGACTTTCTTTAAATTTTCTTCAATGAAATACTTTCGTCGTTCACTGTTTAACTACTTTACCACAACTAGAAAGAACGTCAACCCCAAAAACAAAAAACCGTCACTTTTTTGTGTGACGGTTGATATTGTTTCGAAATTGACCAAATTTGAGTCTATACAATATCACCGCCAACACATTCACAATTTGTAAATGTATCCCAACGTTTAATATGTGTATACTGTACTCTCATTATGTTAATATATATCACTCAATTTACAAAACATCAAATTATTTTAAAATATCAATGAGGAAATATAACACTCTCACCACTCAATACATTTTTTATAACAATTATATTTTCTTTTTTGTACGACTGTATAGTATAATGCCCAGGATCAACCCTAAAACGAACACTGTTATCCAACCTTAATTCATCATTTTCATAAAAAAATAAAATAATTGTGCTAAATGTGTTATTAACCAATTCAAATTGATTATCATCATATCTAATATTTAAATAATTGTTGCTTATAAATAATTCATCACTTCTTTTTTTCAATTTAACTTCATCAGATGTATATCCTATTAAATTATCAACTATATAATTAACAGTATTAAAATCTTTATTAAATTGCGCCACTGACATATTAACATGTAATATTTTCTTATTGAGTATCACATTTGTATATCTGTTATATGAATTGTCCGATCCATTATATTTACACATCACCAATGGATTATAATTGTAATCTCCATCAAGTAATATACCCAACTTAATTAATTCAGAATAATTATCATATAAACTATAATTGCTTATCGTTTTTCCAATTTCCAACTGACTCAATAGTAAATTTGTAATAGGCATTTGCTCCATTGGACCACTAAACTTTTCACCACTCATATTTAATTTGCTCAACATATGTATCCAGTCAGTCACAAATATATCCCACCTGTTATACAAAAATAAACGAGGATAATATACCACCCCACCATTTATTACATTCATTCCATCCCACCAACCCCAAAATACAGCTCGCATCTTGTCAGAAAATATATCACTCACATTCTCTAAACATACAGTATCTCCATCAACCCACAATACATCATATTCTTTATTCTTTTCCTTAATACGCCTCATCTTGTCAAAATACATGTCAGCAGTATTATTAATCTCTTCCTCGACATAATCCACCATAACATCAATATCCGGATTACATATACGAAAACTCTTTATACTCAACTCCAATAACTTTATCCTATTGTCTCGTTGTGTATCACATCCATCATAACTCTTCAAATTTTTATAAAAAACAGTATATATACATTTCATACATTACAACCTTTGTATAATTTAACTTTTTATCCAATACCAACTCTTCCAATAATATTCCTCAGTAGTGAAAAAATGCAAATTGTTTTTTTCCGTAAATTCTTTTACCGCATAGTTAACTCCAAATTCACCTACATATTCCAATAAATTATATGGCTGATACACTTTATTGTTTTTAGTCGAATAATCAAAATTATCAATAAAGTCATGACCCGAAAATAATCCTCCAGATTTTAATTTCGGATACCACATCTCTATATCTTTTATCACAGATTCATATCTGTGATCAGCATCAATGTATATAAAATCAAAATAATTATCAGGAAAAAATTTTACAGCATTGATAGTATCAGATTGAATTGTAAGTAACTTGCTATAATGACTTTTTAAATTATCATTAAATTTTGGCAATACCAAATTTTTATTAATACCAGAATAATAACCAGACTCATTATTGAAATCATAATTATCCGATCTATCAAACAAATCAATACATATTAAATTACCATCCCAATTATCTAATATGTGTTTAGCAAACTCACCACAATAACTGCCCAATTCAATTCCCAATTTATAATTATTTTTATTAAATATTTTTGTGAAATTTTCACGTGAAACTATATCATCCATATTCTTATATATTCTTATTGCTAAAATTCTTTATAACTTTATACAAACTATAAAAACAATACGTCGTTAATACTGTCAAAGCACTAACACCTAAACTCATTCCTATAGTCACAACCCACCCAATTATATTACGTTGTTCTTCACTCAATGTAAACATATCACAAAATATATACGTGACGCATTATTCATTAAACTTATTATATTATATTAATAAAACATATACAACTTTCCCCATAAAAAAATTACCCCCATGGTTTTTTAACAAATTAGCCCAAAAACCCAAAAAATACCCCCCCAAAAACCCCTTTTTACCCCCACTTACATAAGCACTCAAACAAAAACACATATGTGTTTTTTCCCAAGTAAAAAAGCACCTTGTGTGTCATGGAGCTATCCGTGGGGGTGGCACGGGGCTGTTTTGTATGTTCAGAACCACTTCGGTAGGGTGCTGCATACCCCTCCCCCCCTATTATAATAAAAAGAGGTAGGGAGCTATACCCCCTACCCCGTCAAGTTATTAAATAGGCTAAAAGTGACATAGCCCCCTACCCAGCTACCCTATTAAGCCCACTCAGTGAAGTGGTTGGTTTTGCCATTCCACTTGTAAGCCCAGCTGTAACTGGTCATTTTGAAACTGACACTATCACCATTGTTGATCATGCGCTTGGTGTAGATCTTGTTACCCTCAACACTAGTATCAGGCACACACTCGCCTTGCATATGTCCAGTGTAGTTGCGCTTCTGACCGATACTAACGAGGTTGACGGTCTTGTTCTTTACATTGGTAACCTTGTAGTAGTCGATATTGGTTTGGTCATAACCCCAACTGGTGACGTAGATATCACCGATGTTGACAGTAGGAAGCGGCTTATTGACTAGAGTGACATCGGTAACTTTGAGGGTGATGTTATTGATACAGATATTACGATCAACAGTAGTACAATGTATAGTACCATCACGTTTGACCTTCCAGACCTTGAGTTCGGTACCAACAGGTATGACGGTGAGGTTATTGTAATTGTAGCCTTGGACGATCTGAATGTTATTGGTGACGGTATCGTTCTTTTTGATTTTGTTAGCCATAGTGTAGTAGATTATTAAAGTTATTGTTGTTGTTGTATTACCCCGAACGTATTAGCCCTCGAAAATATCTTCCATCGTCATGCACTCTTCCCAACGAGCACGTTGTTCGTAATCCACATCGTCTTGGGTGAAGGTCTCACGATAGTCAACGGTGATCTGGTCACGGAGGTCAGAGGAGGTATCAATCATTTCGTTCATTGTGGAAATACTATACCTTGAAAAACTCAGAAAGTCAACAGCTTTTTTTAGAAGTTGACCAGATTTCCGAGGGTAAACTTGGACGGAGTGAAGTAGCCGCGCTTCTTTTCAACCCAAGCCCGTTGTTGAGCGCGACGAAGGCCACGAGCGATTCGGTTGCGGACAACCTGCTGTTTGCGGTAGACAGTGACCTCGGCACTCAGCTGACGGCCCCAGCGGTCCAGCTCTTGATAGGTGAGAGTGTCCCAGACAGGACGAGGACGAAACCCGACGATCTCCTTGTGGGTATCTGAGATGAACCCAATGAGGTCATCACGGGTAGGAACAAAGGGAACAGAGTCAGCGTTCATTGTGGAAATATCCTACAGTACCCAGACCGAAACCTCAAGCACTTTCTTCAACTTTTTTTTGATTACTCAGCTTGGTGAATGCCCCAGAATTTATCTTGGCAGTTTTGGCAACAAGCACTGATCTTATACTCTTTTGCACTAAGAGCGTCACGAAAGTATGTTGCTGGTTTACCACATTCGACACATTGGTTACCGGCTAGTGCTAATATGGAACTACGTCCAAATAGCTTCATACTGAGGTCTTCTTTAAATGATTCCATTGCGGTCATAGTGTTTGTTCGTTTACAGTTTCTTTAGATATTCGTCAAAGTCATCAACGTGAATGTCAGTGATATTGATAGTGTAACCCTTGTCGGTCATAGCTTTGTAGAAGGTGTATAGATCACAATCTTCTTCCAGATAGAACTTATGACGTTTGAGTGGGGAATAAGCTGTAATATTATCCCAAACACCAGCAGCATCACGAACATCCTTTATTGGCACTTCTAACCAACTATGACCCGGATCATAAATACGAGTGTAGTTGCGGATCTTATTATCATTGGAATATCGTTGGGTAAGAGTCATATTATTATTATTTAGTAATCCAAACCACGTTCAACAGCATCAGCACAGCTATTACAAATAGCATACTGGGGTTGAATACGAACTGTACGTTCACACCGTTTACAAACCTTGGTGACATTGGTACGTTGACATTGGTGATAGTAGTCAACCATTTCAGGTTCACTAGTGTCCCAGGTACCGAAGTTGTCGTCATAGTAGGTCTTCATTGTGGAACTAGTCTACCAGCTTTTTTTAGAAAGTCAACAGCTTTTTTTAACTACCCACGATTTACTTAATCGTAGCGACGAAGCTCATTCCATTGACCAAGCGAACAAAGTAGCACTCATTGCGGTCGCTGTTCCAGCCGCTGAAGGTGAAGTCCTTGTTGTTGTAGGTCAGCACTCGGTTGGTGAGCCGCTTAACATCATCCCATCCGTTCGGCACGCTGAAGGTAAGGAACTCACGGTTGTCACCCGGTACGGCGGAATACTCGACCTTGATCTTGTTGGAAGCGATAGAAGCAACGTTCATTGTGGAAATAGATTACACCCACCCAGCTGAAACCTCAAGCACTTTCTTTAACTTTGTGCGTTAATGTTAACGTAATCAGAGTAGGGTTTGGTGCCCTACCCTAGCTTGTTCAGCCGATCTGTAAAGACTTTACCAGACTGGTCTAGGAAGTCAACAGTAAAGTGCAAAAAAATTGGGAGGGTGTGTTGACCCTCCCAACCAATCAAAGTGTCTGTATGAGGCCTATAGGGCGTTTCCTGAGGGGTTTTAGACCAGCTCTTCAACCAGGTTTGTGGACCGATTCCTCATCAGTTCGTTGAGAGCGAACCAAGCACTGCGTCCATCACCCACAAATCGAAGAGGATGAATAGCCACTTCCTTCTCCAATTGATTTACATATTCAGAGGTCACTTCAGTCCAACCAACTGATTGACACTGAAAATACTTACCATTGACACATACAATGTCATTAACACTCAGCGAACGCTTATTGGACTCAATAAACATCTTACATTCCATACCACTACCACTATTCCACTCAGCAAATACACGTTCCAGATTGTCTTCCGGAGAGAGGTTGTTGGTGACGACGTAGCTGTAAACGGCTTCGTCAGGATAGATAACGTGAATCAGGTTCTTTTTCATTACCCCAAAAGAATAAACCCTTGACCGTTCAAAGTCAAGGGTTTTTTGTACTTTTTTTAAAATATCTTTAAGCAGTCACAACCTCGGCAGTCACAGTGGCGACAGCCTTGGACTTGGCGAGGTTGGCGAGGTTAGCCTTGTAGACCTTGGTATTGATGAAGATATTGGCAGGCTTGCCCTTCTTTCCAGTCTGTACATTGCGAGGAAGCTTGGTATACTTGCCATTGGACAACCCACGAAGCACAGCAGCTCGGATGGTCACGAACTTGATATCAGGATTGAGCGTTTGCAGATCCTTGATAGTGAAGCTCTTGTTGAGGATCAACTTGAGAGCCTTGGCAGGACGACCACGCTTGGCGGAAGACTTGGTGGAGGTGGAGTTCATATTCGAATCAGTGGAGACGTTGTTCATTACGTGTCTAATTTACCAGAGTTTGTGGCAGAATCAAGCTTTTCTTGCAACTTTCTCTGAAAAAGTTTTGGGTAGACTATATACTGAAATTATATGATATACCCACAACAAAAAACCAGATAGAGTACTTTGACCCTATCTGGTTGTTAAATGCTTAATAGTGATACTTTAAACCACAATGTACTCAGTAGCAGGACGACCTTTACCTTCAGCCTTGACAGTGCCATTAGCCTTGATTACCCCATCCTTTTCCCACTGTTTGATGATAGGAAACAACACAGGTTGAGTCACTCCCAGTACAGTCATAAGAAACTTAGCTGTAAACTTAGTACCCTTATTGAGAGTCATATCCAGCTTAATCTTCTTACTAGAACCACGACGACCACGATTGCGAACACCAGTCTTGGCAGCTTCTTCCTTAGCTTCTGCACTATCCTTAGCTTTAATCACAAGCTGATCAAATCGTTCTTCAGCATTAGCAAGTGTACGACAATCAAAAGCAGTCTTACCAAAGGCATTAGCGCCTGGGTATTGTTCATACGATTCTTCTACAAATTTACCATTAGGCAACGGAGCGCCTTTAGGCACAGTCTTGATAATGAAGACTTCATAACTACGAGGAGTACCATCAGTGTTGAATCGTTGATAGATAGCAACGCCATTTTCCTTGCGGATTTGAACAAACTTGTTCATACCAACTTTGTCGTAGTTACCGGTGAATTCCTTTTGGAGCTTTTTCATTTACGAGATACAGTCTACAGGAGTTTTGGCTGAAGTCAACGAATTTTTAGCTTATTCCGAGCGATTTCCGCTGAGGTCACGATTTGAGAAGCTGTAGGTCATTTCTTGGTATTTGCCAAGATCTTGATTAAGTTCAGCATCCATACTTGGATCATAAATTGGTTTAAAGTCTGGGTACTTATTACGAATTTCTGTATGAATATCTTCGAGCATAGACAGTTTTGCACTATATAGAGCTACTGCTTCTGCACTAGGAGTAGCTAAAGTGCTTACGTAGTGATTAAGTTCTTCAAGATATAGAGCATCTTGAGTTTGTTCTGCAAGCAGATCAGGATCAATATTATTGGCTGTATTCATTATTATATTATTTAAATTTAGTTTAGATCACCCCAGCTATAATTTGAATAGTTGAACTTATTCTTGTTGCGCTTGTAGATCTTGTTGGACTCAATGCGCTTGGTGATGGGTTTCAAGTCTCCCCAGGTTTTTCTAACTTTAATTTTCATTTTTATAATTTATCAGGAATTTTTCAGGAGTCAAGCACTTTTTCTAAAATTTTAATATACTAATACAAGCTGCTTAAGCGCAAATAATTAGTGTTATTATAAAACTACGATATTATTTTAATTTAGGAAATTGAAGATAACAAGTTTTCAGGATCTCACCGAATGACCACTTAAGGTTACCCGTATGTTCCTCGTTGTAAGTGTCTAGGAATTGAACCTAGTCTCCTGTAATTACCGGCACATTATCCGAATGCTACACCTATAGTCTATCTGTTACTTGTTATTGAATAACATATAGAGGATTTGAACCTCTCATTCACCACTGGTGATCAGTTCAGTTTAGAACGACCGCCTGTATATATTATTCAAAAAAATTGGAGCCGAGGGATGGTTCTTTATCCATCTACAACAGGTTGATCCGATAACCATTCCGGTGTCCTGTGTTCTATCCCAATTCATCCATTGGTTATTACAGATGACTGGAGGCGTATTACTCGCTCTCTCCTCAGCATTAAAATTGTTTTGATATAGAGGGAATGATTACCCTCACGAAGTTTGGTGGTTGCCCTTGCTAAAGTTTCTTTCAAGTTATTTCCTTGTGTATGTTTGCTTTAACTCTTCTGTATTATTTCAAATACATACAGATGATTTTTCATTGAGTTTAACCCCAACAAAGTCAGACTATTGTCATTAGTCCTATCACCTTGCGTCTATTTCCGCCATATATCAAAAAGAACTAAAAAATTGTTTTGTTAGCTTCGATGTCCGCATTTAACTGCCTGTATTATACCCCTACTGGTCGATCACCAACGCTGTTGGTTTCGTGTCCATCTACTCATACAATACCATCTATAACTAACAAATTGTAGAATTGGGGAACTACTTTTGGACTATATTCCATAGTAACACCTGATGTTTCACAGGGTATTTTGGAGTCCGTTTCGTTTTCTCCCTCAACTCTTTAAATATCTTATCAGATTTCTCTGACTTGTAAAGAACTTTTTTTAGAAAAATGTAAGATTGAGAGTGTGGATTCACTTACCACCACTTAGGGTGCGTTGCACTTCCGTTCGGACTTCAACCGACTCTCTCTCAATCTTGAAAATACTTTACCATACCCGCCTCAAAAGTCAACCCTTTTTCTTGATTTTCTTCGTCTTATTTGAATCTGTCAAATTTTGATAAGCGGTGACAAACACTTTTTCATAGATATCTTGATTTCTTTGTTGAGACTTCCTGAAACCCTCTGAGTCAGTAATTCCATATTGATTCAAATAATCATTTGGATAATCGTAAGGGTTGTGTGGTTGTTCACTCATTGTGGAAATATCTTATCAGATTTCTCTGACTTGTAAAGAACTTTTTTTAAGATTTTTCAACGGGCTTGGATTTGAACCAAGACGGACTAACCTCACTGCACCAGCTTTATCTTTGGAATTGAACCAATACTGCCAGTCCTGTTTGTGACCAAGATACCTACTTGGACTCCGTTGAACTATCTTGAAAATACTTTACCCTACCACCCACAAATTGTCAACGAACTTTTTCTAAAATTGTCCAGTTTTCATTCTTTGAACAGCAGGTCTGGTTCTCCATTTCCTCAGCGGCATCACCAGTCGCCCCATGCTCGGCACCCGAAGGTATATATACTGGCACTCTTTGAGTTAGCTGTCAGTTGATAGGTTGCCAGTCGTATTCCTTCCGGTCCCATCAACTGAAAATACTTTACCATCACCCCAACCGAAAGTCAACAGCTTTTTTTAGAAAAGATGTCTGGTATTCATCGTGGGTATTACTTATCTTTATTCAGAATATTAACATTATGAGTCTTAAACAAATAACCGCAAATCATATACAATCCAAACAACTGCCAATAGCCAATAGGCTTAAAACCATACATTTCAGGCAATATACTATTATACACCCACATAATAATACCATTAGCAACAAAAATACCAACAATATATCCAATCAACTTATAAATCGGGTTAGTCATATATTTAATTTAGTTTATTTACAGAACCTCGTAGTTGTAACCACTAACACACCATCCAGTTGTATCACTAATAGCATCAGCAATCTCTGACTCAATATCTACATCACCTTCAATAATAAGAGTCATTTCATTAGGCAACTCCAACTCATTTTGATCCCATATATGGCCGTCACAAATATCACGGGTATCGTAAACAATGTCGGTAACTTTGATCTTCATAGTTTTAATATCTTAAATGATTTTTAGAAAAAGTCAACAACTTTTTTCAAGAAATGTTAACTTCACCCGACACAATTTTAATACCCCAATCAGGCAAGTCTTTTCGTTGATTAATCATTCGTTTCACAGTCCTACCAAATTCGACACTACTCTCATCAGCAATCCAATCATCCACAACACCTTCATTCCGCTTCCATTTAGTTACAATCTGTTGTAACGATTGTTTGGCATTGTCTTCGTTGCCATAATCAGGCGCTCTATCAAGTGTTACAAAACTTTCAACATACTGATGTGACCAGTAAAACTTGTTAGTAACACTATCTTTTAGAAAATAAAAAGTTCGTTTCATCGTGGGTAATACTTTATCAGGTTTTTAGAGAAAGTCAACAACTATTTTTGATTAGTCAACTTCGTTAAGAGCAGATCCTTCAACATCAACCTCAAAACTACCCTCAATGTATTCACCATCCATAGGTAATGGCATATCACCACCACCATCCTCCACTTCCTTCACTGCCTCCTCCAAACTATTAGCCTCAACCTCAACATAACCATACATCTGCCACACAACACCAATCTTGTAAGTCTTCATCGTGTTCTTCATCGTGTAAATAGAATACCACCACCCATCCCAAACGTCAAGGGGTTTTTGAAGATTACCCCAAACTTTTTTTGATTACTCACCGTGATCATATCCAAGCTGAGCATTTCGGTACTTATCCAAAACCTCCTTGGTAGGCGGCTTGTATCCAGCCACACTACGTCCACACATCAACATCATATCAATAGTAGCAGATATCTTCACACCACTATCACGAAGCGCCTGTACATACACAGCCTCCAATAACTTACCCTGCTTGCTTCCAACCTTAACCTCAGCCTCACCAAGTACCTTCAACAACCGCTCCTGTAGAGTCTCAAATGTAATAGTCATATTAGTTTATTTTAGTTTATTTAGTTACCCACAAAATTAATCACTTGTGGTTTGTGCAGTTACCTTTGTGGGTAATCAACAACGGCTGAAAACTTGTAACAATGTACTCACAATTGTCAACCTTGACAAATCGGATTTTATTGTCAACAAACGTTTGAGTTACTTTTGTAGTGTCAACTACAACTGACTCAGAACGATCACATCCAACCAACAACACAGTGAGGATCAATAGAAGTTTCATATTTACTTTAATATCTTATCAGCTTTTTTCAAAAGGTCAACAACTTTTTTTAACTACTCACTATTACCTAACTTCAGTAATAGCAACAATCAATCCAGTACGAGAATACACCAAATTAGCATACTTAGTAGCCATCTCAAGTGTTTCAAACACATTACCCCGACTAAACCACACCTTGTATCGCTTGTTCATCGTGGAAATATCCTACCAGCTTTTTAGAAAATGTCAAGCCCCAACCAAACTTTCCCGATCAGAATAATTCACACCCTCCTTCGGTTCCCAGTACAAATCTCGTTCAATCTTCAACCCAAACGGCCCACGGAGCCTCTCAAACGCATCCAGACTGTCAATGCCACCCCACTCCACACAGCCCATTCCAAGGTCAGCATATCCATACAAAATACCATCCTCAATCCCAGTGATCAACCAGGTAGCTTTACCCCACGGAGTGAACAGCTTGCAAATCGGGGTTTCGTTGTCATAACCAGCCTTGGTCAACTTCTTCTTGAGTTCAGCAGTCAGTAGCTTCATCGTTCAAATAGATTACCACAGCCAACCAGAAAGTCAACACCTTTTTTTAATTACTGAGGCTTTTCAGGCAAATTGACCTCGGTAATCCAACCAAGGCTACAAATACCCAAAATGAACATAGCATCCCCAACCAACGTGCCATTGAACACCAATGCCGACCCAAACATCAAAATTGATGGGGTAAACACCTTAACAAGAGCTGCAGCAACCAAAATCCAATACTTGAGTTTATTCATCCCCACCATCCTACCATAGCTTCTCCAGATGTCAATCCCCCATTCTTTTTTGCACTTTTAGCTTGTGGTCCTGAAGCCAGCTGGTACAGTATACACAAGATCGGCTAACAGCCAGGGTAGGGGACCAAGCCCTACCCAAATTGCGTTATAACGTTACCGTTACAGAATCGTTTATAGGCGATCTTGATTTCCCAAGCCATATCTACGCTGCAGCCTCTCAATCAAACCATCACCTAGCAGCCTTTCTGCGCAACCAAAGAGGCTGGAAGATTGCTCCTCCAGCCTCAATACAATGAACACTTCCAACCAATCGTTTTTGTTGTTGTGGATGTAGATGTACGATAACACCTACGAAGATCAAATCATATGTTGCAACGGATGATACTCAACTTGCTTACGTACATATGTACACTTTGCCAAATCAACCGGTTCAATCACATACATCTTGTTGTCAAATCGTACCAAACAATAATTGTATCGGTACAATGCACTATCATTAAACAACAACGATCCAAACATATCCTTGATCTTGCTAACATCAGGTACATCAAACACCTGACGCAAATGATCAAAACTCTGTCGAACACGATCCACACTAGATGGATACTTTACTGCGAGTATTTTAGTCATATCTTTTTATATAATTAAGCAATACGAACACTATAAGTCAAATCACCATCATTGAGACATTCCAAGTTATTAAGCTTAGACTGTACACGTTTACAAGCATCTTCCTCAATAGTACCAGCAGCAAACATAACCTTCTGTATACACTTAGTCTTACCCTCAGCACGATGAATACGACCAAGTGCCTGAAGAAGATTAATAGCACTGTAACTAGGACTGATAATAGCACCACGAGCAAAATTACCATTCAAATCGTGTAAACTAACACCAGCATTTCCAGCAGCCAAATTAGCAATCATAATTCGTTTGTTGTCACTCTGAAACAATTCAATGTCCTTTTGTCGAACCTTATCAGATTGTCCCCCAACAATCCTAGCAATCTTACCATCAAACTTCCGGTTCTTAGCCAACTGTTTCTCAATAGCCTCAACAGTGTCAGTGAAATTCACAAACACAACAGGACTGATACCCTCATCATACCAATCTTCAATCATTTCAACCATAGTGGGTACCTTCAACAATTCAGCCATACGACGAGCTTTAGTCATAATAGCAAAGTGATGTTGACTATAATTGACACTGGATTCCTCCAAAGCAGCCAATTCAGACTCCATCTGTTGATATACCTTGTTGATCTTATCAGTATTGGTACCCATATCAAAACATTCAGCCATAATATGGTTGTCAGGAAAGATCTTGTCAAACATCTTTCGGGTCATACGGCTACTAACCTTATACAGATTAAATAGCTTATCGTGAATGTTAGACATAGCCTCTACAGTCTTTTGACTCTGTAGATCAATCTGAAATCCACCATATCGTCCAACATAAGCACCACTATCAGTGATAAACTGACGATAGCTAGTGAGATTGTGAAGAGTAGTAGCAAAACCAAACGCTTTCATCTCCAATGGATTAGTAGCGCTAGTAGCACTAAGCAACAATGACTTGTAACCATCCATCTTCAACTTAATAAGAAAGTCACTGTTCTTGCTAGTGGCACTCTTACACTTATGTACTTCATCTAGAATAACCAAACTATTCTTGGGGAAGTTAATAGTATAATCACTAGGACCATTATCCTTACCATCTTTAAATGATAAATGTTCAGTGTTACCCCGAATCAATTTCTCATAGTTAATCAAACAATGAGCCTTAATACCAAAATAACTCAAGACCTTGGTCCAAGCAGGTATCATAATCTTGGGACACACAATAACCACTGGACTATTAAGATTCTTAGCAATCCAAGCAGCCACATAACTCTTGCCAGTACCAGTCTCACTCTGATCACAAGCAACACCATTGATATACAAACTGTTAAGCAAATTAACAGCGTGCTCCCGTTGGGGAGGAAGTAGAAGTTCAACGTTCATTGTGTAAATAGACTATCACGACCCAAGTCAAACGTCAACACCTATTTTTAGGTATTTTCATCACCGCTGCCATCCTTAATCTTGAACGATACCGGAGCACGAGCAGCCAACACCACCTTGACCACATTGTCACACAACACCTTCACAAAGGCTACACATAGTGAATAACCCAACACAATTAATATAATAAACATAATATAATTGGGTACACTCTCTGTAACAGTCTTAAACAATACAGTCAAATCAGTATTCATCTTATTATAAATTATAGGGGATAATTCCCCATTTGTCAAGCAACAACCGCTTTCTTCTCAATCTCACTCAGTTTATCAGCGGGTATTTCACTGATAATCTGTTTACTATACTTGGGAAGTTTCTTAAAAGCAATAGCCAACTGTTTGACACTAAGAGTTCTACCCTTGTTGATTTGTTCAGCAAACGAGCTAAGAATAAAAGCATCAGTACCATTGAAACCAATACCATTATCGTGACCCGTGGTTTGAGCAGCCTGCTCATCAGCCGTTTGACGTTCCCACAACTTCACAATGGCTCGTTGAGCCCAAGCGGGATTGGTAGACAGTTGGACCTTGACGTACTCGGTAACAGCAGAGGAAATCTTCATCGTGGAAACAGTATAGACCAGCCTGGGTCAAAGTCAACGGATATTTGCACTTTTCTTCAACTTTCTGCGTTATCGTTAAAGATTCAGAATATCCCCTGGTACCCTACCCTGGCTACTTTCAGCCGATCTGAAACCTACTGTACCAGATCAGCCAGGAAAGTCAACATCTTTTTCGAGGGTTTTAGAGGATCACCCACAACCTTTCTTATTTATAAACAGTTACTTACAAATCTCTGGGGTCAAATCACTCCATCCACCCTTATAGGTACTACGATACATCCACTTACCATCTTCAAACAAATACTGATAATCAACACCACTACCAAAGTGCTCATACTCACCCAGATCTTCAAAAGTCCTACTATCAGATCCACCATCACCACGATCCCTTCCATAAGCAACACACACTCCCTTTTGAGGATTATTAAAAGAGTGTGGTTCAGTAGGATTCATATTCTCAGAAAGAATACTCAAATCACCCAGATTCATCAAACCATTCACAATATCATCATTATTGTAGTGATTCAACAACATCTTACCAACAAACTCAGGATATCCACCCCAATGAACATAGATAGCGGTAATAGACTTATCTAGATTGACAATACCAATATTAGAACGAGTAGCCATATGTTTTATTTAATTACAGAACCAGTTTATCAGCTTTTTCTAAAATGTCAACCACTTTTTTTGATTACTTAACCAACCAGATTCTTCCAGTCTTTGATGATAGCATTGTATACCTCCACACAATAATCATCGGGGTAATCTTCAAATATATCCACACCCCTCTTATTTAACATCTCAAAATTCACAAATTCACCCTTACTGTCCACATACACATAAACAGTAAACGATTCATCACTATACTTCACAGCAAACTTGTGACGAACCAATGGTTCACAACCTTTGTTTTTGATCTTCATCGTGTAAATAGAATATCAGCTTTTTAGAAAATGTCAACCACTTTTTTTAATTACTCTACCACCTCAGACCATTTGAAACTATTCACACACCATCCAGTAATATTGCTAATAGCATCAACGATATCATACTCAATATCATCACTATCACCATCAATGTCAAACACTAACTCAGTAGGAAGATCCATATCCAAATATTCTTCCTCATTGTCAGTAGTGTCATAAACAATGTTGGTAACCTTAATAGTCATATTAAAATCAATCATATTATTGTTATTTACTCAAAATGGTACTCAACACCACATCACTATATTCAGTCACTTCCCATTGAGTACCAAACTTGTCAAGTTCATCCATAAGAATCCCCAA
>Ga0315907_10000711_pt1 | contig 46814 bp, 44 predicted proteins | sample LakEriMetagenome_3_FD_203525 | JGI IMG/M metagenome (GOLD analysis project Ga0315907, IMG submission 203525) | Freshwater fungal communities from buoy surface, Lake Erie, Ohio, United States - Buoy 12 MA123 | ecosystem: Environmental > Aquatic > Freshwater > Lake > Lake biofilm | place: USA... | reverse complement strand
CTTCTGCTTCGGCTTGCGGGGTCGTTGCCACCGCACGGGTGCTGCCCGCCCTGGCCGAACCCAGGTCGTCTTCCTGCACCTCCTCCAAGAAGGTCTCCGCCTGCGCGCTGTCAGCGGCGGGGGTGGCGCCCAGGCCGCCGAGCATGGCGGAGTAGCTGGTGAAGCCCCAGGCTTCGGCTGGGCGCGCGGGCAGCGCTGGCGGGCTCCGCCAGACGGTGGTTTGCGCGTCGGGCTGCCAACGGGGCACATCGTCCAGGTTTGGCGTGGTGATGGCGATGGCGGACTCCGCGCCGCGCAGCCGCTGCAGGGCACCGCGCAGACCCTCGGTGGCCCAGGCCTGCGGGCCGCCCAGCAGATGGCCCAGCGCGCTGTGCTCCAGCCCCTTGACCTGCGCCGCACCCACCCAGGTGGCAAAGCGCGCCCGGGTCAAGGCGACGTAGAGCTTGCGAAGGTCTTCGCGCACACGCTCGGCATCCACGTGCGCCAGCGTGTGGGCATCGGCTGTCAGGTGCAGGTGGAGCCTTGGAGGCGGCGGGCTGCCCTGGCCCTCGGCCTCGCCGGGCGGGTCCGTGGCGCCGGCTGCGGCGGGGCCCCATTCGGTATCGCGCCAGACAAAGGGCGGGTCGTCATCGGCTTTCGCCGGGCGGCAGGCGCTGGCAAAGGGCAGGAAGACCAGCGGGTACTCCAGGCCCTTGGACTTGTGGATGGTCACCACCTTCACCAGTTGCTCGTCGCTCTCCAGGCGCACGCGACGCCCGTCGTCGGCGTCGGTGTCGTCCAGGCGAAGCTGCGCCAGATGGCGGATCAGCGCCCGGGGGCCGTCCAGCCGGGGGCTGGCCTGCTGCAGCAACTCGGCCAGGTGCAGCAGGTCGGTCAGGTCACGCTCGCGGCCGCCCGCCAGCAGGCGCGTGGCGATGCCGTGCAGGTGGATCCAGCGCCGCAGCATGGGCAGCACGCCCTGGCGTAGCCAGGTCTCGTGGCAGGCGCGGCATTGCTGCACGCGCGCCTCCCAGGCCGTGTCGTCGCGGCGCAGTGCGTCCAGCTCGGCCCAGCTCAGGCCCAGCGCAGGCGTCGCCAGGGCTGCGCGCAACAGGCGCTCATCCTCTGGCGCCCCGCAGGCGGCCAGCCAGCGCTGCAGTTCGGCCGCCATGGGGCTGCGGTAGACCGAACGTTGGTCCGACAGGTACACGCTGCGCACGCCGCGCGCGCTCAGCGCGTCACGCACGGCGCGGGCCTCGCGGCCGGTGCTCACCAGCACCGCCATGTCGCTCGGTTGCACCGCGCGCAGACGGCCCTCAGGCCCCACGAAGCCGGTCTGCTGTTGCCGGCCGGCGTGCAGCAGGCGCACCATCTCGCGGGCGCACAGCTCGGCCAGATGCTCGCGGTGGCGCTCGGAGCCCAATGCTTCCTCGGCTTCGACGCACCAGAAGGTCAGGGCGGGTGTGTCCTTGCCACCCACCTGCCAGCGCTCGCTGCGCCCTTGCGCCGCCACCGCGTGGAACGGCAGCAGGTTGTCGCCAGAAACCGCCGGGCCGCTCCCAAGGTTTCTAGCGCCCCCTTGGGGGACCGGGTCGGGCACTGCCCGGCCCTTGGGGGGCTCAGACCTGGGCAACCGGTAGCCGAACGCGCCTTCACCATGGTCTTCGGCCTGGCTGAACACACGATTGACGGCCTGCACCATGGCCGTTGTGGAGCGGAAGTTGGTGCCCAGCGTGGCGTGTCGGCCCTGGGTGTGGCGCCGTGCGGCCAGGTAGGTGTGGATGTCCGCGCCGCGGAAGGCGTAGATGGACTGCTTGGGGTCTCCGATCAGCACCAGCGCTGTGGCCGGGTCGTTGCGCTGCACGCCGTAGATCGTGTCGAAGATGCGCACCTGCAGCGGGTCCGTGTCCTGGAACTCGTCGATCAGCGCCACCGGGAACTGCTGGCGGATGCGCGCGGCCAGCACCGGCCCGTTGGGCCCGCGCAGCGCGGCGTCCAGGCGCAGCAGCAGGTCCTGATAGCCCATCACCGCGTGGCGCGCCTTCTCCTGCGTCATGCGCTGCGCGCACCACACCGCGGCGTGGCGCAGCAGCTCGGTGCGGGCGGTGGGCAGGTTTTTCAGCGTGCCCAGCAGGCTGACCATGTGGTCGAGTGCCGGATGCCGGGGGGGCTCGCCCTGCCGCCAGGCGTCTGCCAGGCCTTGCGGCGTGAGACGCGTCCAGGCCGTGCTGTCGGGCTTGAAGGGCAGGACCGCGTCGCCCGCGGACCAGTCCCGCAGCGCCTGAAGCCACGCCTGGTAGTACCTGGCTTGAAGGCGCTTGCCGTCCACGGCCTTGGCCTTGACGGCGGTGTCGAGCAGCTCCTGCAACTCATCAGCCCACACCCGCCACGGCGCCTTCAACGCAAGTAACTGCCGCGCGGCTTCGTCCGCTGCCTCACGCAAGGCCCGGGCGGGGTCGGCGGGCATGCCGTCCTCGGCCAGGGTCTCGGCCCAGGGGAGCAGCTTCTTCAGCGCTTTGCGCAGATCCTCGGGCGTGGCCCACCAGCCGGCCACCTCGGCGGCTTGCGCCTCGTCCAGCGGGTACAGGAAGTGGCGCCACCAGTCGCGCACCACCTCGTCTTGCAGCGCACGTTCGTCGGTCTGCAGCGTCTGCAGGAACAGGCTGTCGCTGTCAAAGGCATGCTCGCGCAGCATGCGCTGGCACCAGCTGTGGATGGTGGACACGGCGGCCTCGTCCATCCATTCGGCGGCCAGACGCAGCGTGCGCGCCTGGGCGGGCCATTGCGCACTTGGGAAGCACGCACGCAGGTCGTGCAGCACGTCCTCGCCAGGTTGGCGCTCGGGCACCTCACCCGGCAATTGCTCAAAGGCCGCAGCGGCCTCGGCCAAGCGACGGCGGATGCGGTCGCGCAGCTCCTTGGCCGCTGCGTCGGTGAAGGTCACCACCAGGATCTCCGGCGGCATCAGCGGGCGGCTGAAGGCGTGCGGCCCGCCATGGCCCAGCACCAGGCGCAGCACCAGCGTGGCGATGGTGAAGGTCTTGCCCGTGCCGGCGCTGGCCTCCACCAGGCGGCTGCCGCGCAGCGGGAAGCTCAGGGGTTGCAGCAGCGGGGCGGCGCTGGCGTTGTGGCGCATCGGGGCGGCACTCATGGCGTGACCTCGGTGGCCGAGCCCGGCGCGCTGGCCTTGCGGCTGGCCGCGACGGGGAGCGCTTGCCGCATCGGCCCTAGCAGGGTGCCCGCCCAATGCGCGAACTCCCCTCCCGCCCACAGCGCCTCGAAGTCAGGGAAGGCCCGTGCCGCACACGGGTTCTGTTCGCGCTCGGCCCGGGCGCCGTGCTCCGGCTCGTGGTGCTCGTAGGCCTTGCGCGCGGCGTCTCGGGGCTTGGCGCTGTCAGCGCCTTCCTTCAGCTGCGACAGCCACCAGGCGTCGCTGCAGGCCTGCACAAAGGGCAGGGGCCGCGTCATGCCCTCTTGCCACGCGGCCAGCAGGTCGCCCCAAGCTTGCTCGGCCTGCGGCAGGCCCAAGGGCGAGAAGGTAGCCGTGCCCGCCTTGCTCACCACCACGGTGGTCAGGGCTTCCCCGTTCAGATGCCCGGCCAGGTGGGCCACCCAGGCCGCGGCCAGCTTGTCGGTGCGGTAGCGCCCATCCTTGATGACGCCGCTGCTCTCCAGCACCAGGCGGCAGCGCGCGCCTTGGGCGTTGCGGCGCAGGCTCGTGAGTTGGTCGGCCACCTCCAGCGTGGCGCTCGACCAGGCCACGGGCTCGTCGGGCGCCTCCTCCGGCCAGGCTTGCAGTTGCTCGGCCCAATCGGCAAAGAGCTTGGTCATCGGCTCGGCCAGCGCCTGGCGGACCTGCTGTCCGAAGGCGCGCGCCGGCAGTACGCCGCTGCGCTCCAGCCGGTCCAGCCCTTGCTGCAGCGCGGCCTCGGGGGCTTCGCCGGCCTCCACGGCGGCACGCTGCGCGCGGATCAGCCCGTCCTGCAGTTGCCAGTTTTCCAGGCCGTTGAGCGCGAAGGGCTCGTGGTCGGGGAGGTCTTCACTGTCACGGGAGAAGTGCACGCCCAGGCGCTGCTCGAAGAACTGACCGATCGGGTCTCTGAGGAAAGCCGCCAGCTCGCGCAGCGTCAGGGGCGTATCTCGTGGAAGCGGTGGCAAGGGGGGTACAGCGGTAGGTCCAGCGTGATGCGCCGGCCCATGGCTCGGTCCGCCGGCCGGCCCTGCCGCCCGGGCCATCAGCGCCTGCCGCCACTCCCGCGCATGGCTGAACAGCTCCGCCGGGCCGCCTTCGGCAAAGTAGGCCGGGCTGAAGGGCTGCAGGGGATGCTCCACCGTCAGGGCTCGCAGCAAGGCTGGCCCTGCTTCGGCGGCGGGCCGTGCATCACCGGCCAGGCGCCACGCCGCGGCCAGGTGGTCCCGCAGCTGGGCCACCAGCACCGAGGGCGGGCGCTCGTCGTTGTCGTGCAGGCTGCGCCCCGCCCAACTGATATGCAGATGCTGGCGCGCCGACAGCAGCGCCTCCAGGAAGAGGTAGCGGTCGTCCTCGCGGCGCGAGCGGTCACCCGGGCGCGGGTCCTGCGCCATCAGGTCGAAGTCGGGCGCGACGCGGCTGCGCGGGTAGTCGCCGTCGTTCATGCCCAGCAGCGCCACGAAGCGGAAGGGTATCGCGCGCATGGGCATCAGCGTCGCGAAGGTGACGCCGCCGCCGAAGAAGGGGCTGCCCAGACCCGTGCTCTCCATCTGGGCCAGCCAGTGCTCACGCACCACCGACAGCGGCAGCGGCTCGTCCAGTGCCGCGGCCTCGCAGGTCTGCAGCCAGCCCTGCAGCGTGGACTCCAGGCGTTGCAACAGCAGCGCCTCGGCCCCACCGTCGGGTTGGAAGAAGTCCTGCAGCAGGGCGCGCAGGCGCTCACCCCATTCGCCCGGCCGGGCCGGGGTGGCCAGCGTGCGCCAGTGCTGCTGCAGGGCCTGCACCAGGCGCGCCAGCGGGCCCAGCAGCGCGGCGTCCAGGCCGCCCACCTCGTCCACCGGCTCCAGGCCCTGCCAGGCCGGGCCCGCGCCCACGGCATAACCCAGCAACAGGCGCTGCAGACCCTGGACCCAAGTGTTGTGGTCCAGGCCGTCGGGCAGGCCCAGAGTGGCGCGGTGCTCGGCGTGCAGGCCCCAGCGGATGCTGGCCTGCGCGATCCAGGCCTGCAACTGCGGCAAGTGCACTTCATCGATGCCGAAGCGTCGGCGCAGCGCCGGCACTTGCAGCAGGTCCTGCACCTCGCTGGCGCCCAGGCGCGACTGCGGCAGGCCCAGCAGCGCCTCCAGCGCCACGCTCAGCGGTTCCTGGTGGCGCGCGCCGCGGTCGGCCACGCTGAAGGGGATGCGCCGCAACCGGTCCTGCGCGTCGCTGGCCGGGTCTCCCGTTGTACTCCGCCCGCCGTCCGCTGCAGGCCCCGCCCGGTGCAGCCCGAACACCGCCTGCACCAGCGGCGCATAGGCCTGGATGTCGGGCACCATCACCAGCACGTCGCGAGGGCGCAGCGTGGCGTCGGCGGCAAAGGCCGACAGCAATTGATCGTGCAGCACCTCCACTTCGCGCAGCGGGCCGTGCGTGATGTGGAAGCGCAGCGAGCGGTCGTCTTGCGGGTTCAGCACCCGCTGCTGCTGCCGCGTCTCGGCCAGAGGCCGCAGGTCCAGCACGTCGTCCTGCAGCTGGTGCAGCAACGTGGGGTGGGCGGGGTCCGTGTTCTCGTCGAAACAGTCCACGCGCTGGCCAATGGCAGCAAAGCGCTGCGCGTACGACTGCAGGTCGTCATGCGCGTCCAGCAGGCGGATGAAGTCCCGCCCCTGGCGCCCCCAGGCGGCCAGCAAGGGGTGGGCGTGTTGGTGCAACTGGTCTTCTCGTATCAGGCCTTCTGAACCGGCACGACGGCGGTGGCGGTGGTGGGCGGCACGCAGCAGGTCGCGGTCGGGCACGGTGTGCGACCAGTCGTGGCGGCAGGGGTTGTGCACGCACATCAGCACCTGGCACCAGCGCCCCAGCGCGGCCAGGGCCTCCAGTGTCTGCTGCGGCAGGGCGGACAGGCCAAAGACGATCACCCGGCGCGGCAGCCGCGCGGGCCGCGGGCCCTGCCACGCCTGTACCATGGCCATGAAGCGCCGGTGCACCTCGGCCCGGCTGCCGGCGGCTGCCGCCACCCCCACGTCGTCCCGCAACGCCCGCCACAGGCGCGGCTGCCAGGCCTGTTCGGCGGGCACGGGCTGCGTGCCCTGGCGGCCCTGGGTGAAGGTGTCTTGGCCGTCAGCCAAATGGGCCGAGTCGGACCATTGCGCCAGCCAGTCGGCCCGGTACACCTGGTACTGGTCCAGCAGGTCGGCCAGTCGCTCGGCCAGCTGGTGGCGTTTGCGCAGGTCCTCGTCCTGGGCCAGAAAGCGCTGCAGCGGGACGAAGGCCGAGTCTTGCAGCAGCCCGGGCAGCAGGCGCATCAGGCGCCAGGTCAGCGGCTCGGCGTCCAGCGCCGAGTTGCGCGGCACGGCATCGGCGCCCAGCACGGCCCGGTAGGCCTGCCAGACGAAGCGCATGGGCAGCTGCACCTGCAGCGCGGCAGCGATGCCATGGCCGCCCTGGGCCGGGTCTTGCGCCAGCGCCAGGCGCAACCACTGCGCCACGCCGTTGCTTTGCACCAGAATGCACTCGTCCTCCAGCGGAGCCAGCGGGTGGCGGCGCATCCAGTCGCGCACCAGATCGCGCAAGGTCTCGGGGTGGTTGCCGTGCACCACCATGAAGCCGGGGGTCAGGCCGGTGGACAAGGGCTCTTCTGACGACATGGGCCGCATGTTGGCATGAGGCGGGCTCACCAGGTGAGCCAGGGGACAGCAAGCGTCAAGGTCTTTCCTGGGCGGATACGTTGTCTACCATGCGCCCGAGGACTCTCGCATGTAATAATCCTTACAATTAACAAGCAAGTAAGGAAGATCTATGCCTGAGTCCACCATCACTTCAAAAGGTCAGACCACCGTTCCTGCCGATATCCGAGCGCTTGTGCATGCCAAACCGGGAACGCGACTGGTCTGGTCAGTGATGCCAGACGGCACCATCATCGTCAGAGCCAAGACGAAGTCCCTCCTGGAGATGGCCGGCATGCTCAAGGCCCCAAAGGGCAAACGGGTGAGTGTCGAAGACATGAACCCTTGGAGGTGAGGGCAGCATGCCGGCGCTCGACACGAACGTCCTCGTGCGCTACATCGTGCAGGACGACAGCGGCCAGCTCGCCGTGGCCAAGCGTCTGATAGACCGCTGTATCGCAGAGGGGCAATCACTCTATGTGCCTGTGACGGTGGCCCTGGAACTTGAGTGGGTGCTGCGAGCCAGCTTCGGATATGTCAAGGACGATGTCCTTCTGGTCCTCTCGAACTTGTATTCGGCCTCCGAGCTGAGTTTCGAATCCGAGCGCGCCCTGGAAGTGGCGCTTCAGCTTTACCGGGAGGGTTCAGCCGATTTCGCCGACTGCCTTCACATCGCATTGGCGACCCAGGCCGGCGAGCAGCCGCTCTGGACATTCGACAAGGGTGCGGCCAGGGTTGCTGGAGCCCAACTGATCCGCGCCAGGTGAGGCGGCAAGGGGCGGAAGTCGACGGCGATCAGGCCCGACCTGTTCCTACCCGCCCGCCCCCACACGCGCCCCGTGCGGGATGGTGGATGGTGCGGCGTTCAAGGTCTCGATGGCAAAGCCGGCGGCGGCCTTGTAGCGGGCCATGAAGCTCTCGCGCTCCGTGGCCGGGATCACGTCGTCGATGTGGTCGAAGACGCCGCCGCAGCGCTCATCCACCAGCCCCAGCAGACCGAAGGGGCCGGCTCCGCGGTTGCGCAGCACCAGGGCGGAGATGTCGGCGCACAGGCGCTCGTCATAGGCCGTGAGTGCCTGCGAAGTGACGCCATGCGCCAGCATCTGCGCGCCCAGCACGCGCGCATCGACGATGGCCTGGCTGGCGCCGTTGGAGCCCACGGGGTACATCACGTGTGCGGCGTCACCCTTCAGCGCCACGCGGCCGTCCACCCACGTGGGCACCGGGTCGCGGTCGATCATGGGGTACTCGAAGATCTCCTGCGCGCCGCGCAGCATCGCGGGCACGTCCAGCCAGCCGTAGGTCCAGTCGGCGAAGTGGTGGGCAAAGTCTTCCAGCGCCACGCGCCGGTTCCAGTCGCCGTGCGTCCAGCCCTGGGAGTTGTCCACCGTGATCTCGGCGATCCAGTTGATGGTGGCCAGGCCGGTTTGCGGGTCAGCGGGTGAGATCGGGTACAGCACCACCCGGTGGCGCAGCGAGCCCAGGCCGACGAAGGAGGCGCCGGTGCGGATGGGCACTCCCGGCGTGGTGCCGCGCCACATGATGGCGCCCCCCCACTGGATGGGGGGCTGAGAGGGGTGCATCTGCGCGCGGATGGCCGAGTGCAGGCCATCGGCGGCCACCAGCAGGCGCCCGCGCTGTTCGTGGCGGCGGCCGTCGCGTGACTCGACCAAGGCCGTGACGCCGTGCTCGTCCTGACGGTAGCCCACCACGCGCTGGCCCAGCTGCACGGCCTGCGGACCCAGGCGCTCCAGCACCGTGCGGTACAGCAGCATCTGCAACTGCCCGCGGTGCACCGAGTACTGCGGCCAGCGGTAGCCAGCCCGCAGGCCGCGCGGCTCGCTGTAGACGTCGTGGCCGTTGCGCCCCACCAGCGCCCATTCGCGCGCCTGCAGGCCGATGGTGTCCAGCACCTGCTCGCCCAGGCCCAGGTCGTACAGCTCGCGCACGGCATTGGGCTGCAGGTTGATGCCCACGCCCAGCGGCTTGAGTGCGGGCACGGCTTCGAGCACCTGGCACGGCACGCCGATCTGGTGCAGCGTCAGGGCCAGCGCCATGCCGCCGATGCCGCCGCCGGCGATGAGAACGGGGCTGGAGTGATCCAGGTCTGCCATCAGACTGATTGTCCGCGACGGCCCAGCCAAGAGGGGAATGAGGCCACCGATCCCAGCGCCGCTTGTCGGGCGCTGGCACCATGACGTCCGCGGTGCCAGCAGGTCTTGCCACGGGTGCCAGAAGGCTTGAACGGACTGAGCGCCAAGCATCTGGGTCAAATGGACAGCGAGATCAGGGGGGTGGCCTGTAGGACGGCTTCTGGCGACCCACTGCTGCGACTCCAGGTCAACGAGACCGGACATTCCGTGATCGGTTCTTGGCCCAGCGCATCAGCACTACGCCATACGCGCCATTGCTTCATCGAGCTGCACCATTGCCGCACGCAGCTCGCCTGTTCGCATGTGCCCGTAGGACATCAAAACGCCCTGCCATCCGGTCGTTCCTGCAGCAAAGGCATCGATCGGATCGAGCACAACGTCCCGAGCGGATAGCGTCTGTTGCAGTCGCTTCGCGCCGTTTGCCGTGCCGGTGAGCAGCAGCACATGCTGACCTCCTGCTTCGCCCACAGCATGCAGGACACCCCGCCACCGCTCAAGGCCGTGCTCGAGTTGTTCCGCCAGACGAGCACTCTGGCGGCGAACCCGCCGCAAGTGCCGGTCGAACTCGCCGGACTCCAACAACCAGGTCATCGCATGCTGCCCCGGCCACGACACATGTCGCTTCGTACGCTCCACCAGCGCAGCCAATTGTTGGATGATTCTGGGCGTGGCCACAATGTAGCCCAGGCGCAAAGAGGGGCTGACGGCCTTGGCGAAGGTGCCCACCAGCACGACGCGTTCGGGTGCTACCGCAAACAAAGGCGCATGGTGCTGGCCCGCGTGAATGAACTCGTGGTCGTACTCGTTTTCGACAATCAGCGTGCTGTGTCGTCGGGCCAGCTCAATCAGTTCGCGTCGACGAGCTGGCGACAGGCGCACGCCCACCGGATACTGATGCGCCGGCGTCACGTGGATCAGCGCCGGGGCCGTCGCGCCATCGAAGGCGGCACGCACGACCAGCCCTTGGTCATCCACCGGCACGTGCCGAAGCGCCGCGCCTTGGCGCTGCAGCAACTGCGTGATGCGTGGGTAGCCGGGGTTTTCGACAGCGCAAACATCGCCGCGCATCACCAACGCCTCGACGATCAAGTCCAGCGCCGACGCCGCGCCCTGCGTGACGAGAACATGTTCGGCGCCCAACCGCAAGCCGCGCAGCCGCGCCAAGGCGCGCGCAATCGCTTCTCGTAGCGCCACGGCCCCCGCCGGGTCACCGTAGCCAATCGGTGGCTGGAACCGCCCGCCGTAGCGGCTGGCGCGCTCCCATGCCGTCTGCGGCAATCGAATCGCGCTCGATTGGCCGAGTCTCCAGTCCAGCTCTGCCGGCACGCTGACCACACGGCCCTGGCCAACGCGTTTCAGAAGTGCCGGCGTGCGGTCGCGCGTCGCGCGCCACTGTGCTCGCTGGATCTCGGCCACGAACGTGCCTTCACGACCTCGTCCTTGCAGCCAACCCTCCAGCGTGAGCTGCGTGTACGCCGCCACAACAGTGTTGCGTGAGACGCCGAGCTGTTCCGCCAGTCCACGGCTGGTGGGTAGGCCAGCACCCGGCGGCAGGGCGCCGTCTTGAAGCGCCGCTCGCAACTGCTCGACCAAGTCTGCAGTGCCTATGCGCCGTGCTCCGGTCACGCGGGTCAGGGGCGCAGCCCAGGCGGGCAACAACTCGGGAAGTACCGGCATGTGAGGTTTGCAAAGACTCCGGGACAGGCTGTGTAGGCAGGACGTCGAATGGTTGGTTAATTCTGGACTGTTTTGGTATGCCAGTGTTGGATCATTCCACGCAGACTCCAGTTCCATGCAAGTGCGCATCGTCACCGACGACTTCACCAGTGCCACGGATGGTGCCGTGGCGTTTGCACGGCTTTGCGGCGGGGCCCAGGTGGCGCTCGACGTCGAACAGCTGGCGGCCCAAGGCGGGCGCCACGCCGCCATGCCGGGTGCGTGGAGTGTGGACACGGACAGCCGGCACTGCACCGCCGACGAGGCCGGCAGACGCGTGGCCCGCTGCGCACGGGCTTGGGCCCAAGCCGATGTGCTGATCAAGCAATTCGACTCCACGCTGCGCGGTCCGCTGGCCACCGAGTGCGCTGCGGCGTGGCAGGCCAGCGGGCGTGGGCGGTTGCTGATTGTCCCGGCGTTTCCCGCCGCAGGGCGTACCACGCAAGGCGGTCGCGTTTTCGTCCATGGCGTCGAGGTTCACCGAACCGCATTTGCGCGCGATCCGCTGAGTCCCGTCACCGAGTCGTCTGTGCCGGCACTGTTTGCTGCGCTCGATGTGCAGCTTGCAGTGGCTTCCGACGCCGACGCCGCCAGCTCGGCGTTCGATCGGGGCCTGCGTTCCCTGATTGTTGACGTTCGCGACGAAGTCGAACTGGCGCTCGTAGCGCGGCGGTTCTGCGCAGATCGCAGCATTCTTTGGGCCGGCTCCACCGGCATCGCACGCGCGTTGGCCCAGGCCTTGGGCGCGCCCGGAAACGATCTGGCGAACCCGCCTCCACGCATGCCGGTCTGTGCCTCGCCATGGGTATTGATCGGCAGCCGACATCCGACCTCGCGCGAACAAGCTGCTGTTCTTCGGCTCGAGCGGCCGAAGATGAGAGTGTTGGCCACTGCCGATGAGCCGCAGGCTCCTTGGCTGGCTTCAGCTTCGCTGGCAACCGAAGCGTGCCACGCGATTGCCAATGGCCAGTGTGACGGTGTCGTGGCCACAGGCGGCGAAACGGCCAAGGCGCTTGCGCAAGCGCTGCAGGCACGCTCAATGGAGGTACTGAAGGAGGTCGAGCCCGGTGTGCCCCTGGCGCTGCTTGACTTCCCCTCAGGCCGCTTGCCCATCGTCACCAAAGCGGGCGGCTTCGGCCACGCGCGCACGTTGGTCGCCTGCGTCGATGAACTGATGGGAGTCGCTGTATGAAGCCGGTGGCGGTCACTGTGGGCGACGTCTCCGGCATCGGACCCGAGATCGTCGTGCGCACGCTGGCCGATGCCAAGACGATGCAGGAACTGCCGGCTTTCGTGATCGGGCCGGCGAATGCCCTTGTGCGCGCTGCCATCGCTTGGGCGCCGACGGCTCGCGTTCGTCGCATCACTGGCGTCGCCGATCATCACCCTGCGCCCGGCGTGCTCGATGTACTCGATGTGGGCGTGGTCGGCGACGACTTCGCCCACGGACAGGTGAGCGCTGCTACGGGCAGGGCTGCGTTCGAGGCCATCTCCAAAGCCATCGATCTGGCCAAGAGCGGGCAGATCGACGCCATCTGCACGGCGCCCATTCACAAAGAGGCGCTGGCCGCGGCCGGTGTGCCGTATCCAGGGCACACCGAAATGCTGGCCGAGCTCAGCTCCAGCGTGGACACGGCGATGATGCTGGTCAACCCCCAGCTGCGCACGATGCTGGTGACGGTGCACTGCTCGTTGCTGCAGGCGGTGGCGCAGCTGTCGGTGGCGCGCGAGCTGCGCATCATCCGGCTGGCACATCGAACCTTGCTCGACATGGGCATCGCCCGGCCTCGCATCGCGATTGCGGGGCTCAATCCGCATACAGGCGAGGGGGGGCTTTTCGGGCGCGAAGACATCGACCTGATCGCGCCTGCCGTGACCGCAGCGCGGGCTGAGGGTATCGATGCGACGGGCCCGCTGCCTGGCGACACGGTGTTCATGCAGGCGCGCCGTGGTCGCTACGACCTGGTCGTGGCGCAATACCACGATCAAGGGCTGATCCCCATCAAGTTGCTGGGTGTGGAGGACGGGGTCAACGTCACCGCTGGCCTGCCCTTCGTGCGCACGAGCCCGGATCACGGCACCGCCTTCGACATCGCCGGCCGCGGCGTCGCGGACATCAGCAGCCTGCGCGTCGCACTGCGAACGGCCCACGAACTGGCCGCCGCGCGAACGATGCGGCAACCTCCACGGAGTTGAACCCATGTGCCATTTCGTCTTCATGCTGACCAAGGACGACCGCACGGTCGCCGATGCCCACGCGGTCTACGAGCGCGTGCGTGGCAGTGCCGTTCGCTACGTCGGGTTCAAGGATGTGGGGCTGCCCTGGATCGAGCTCGACTCGCTGGCGCGGCGCATCAAAGCCGATGGCCGCCAACTGATGCTCGAAGTGGTGAGCACCACCGCCGATTCCGAGCTGGCGTCGGTGGAAGCGGCAGCGCGGCTCGAAGTCGACTTCGTTCTTGGAGGCCGGCAGGCCGAGCAAGCGAGCCGTATCCTTGCCAACCGGAAGCTGCGCTACTTCCCGTTTGCGGGCCATACGGTCGGGCACCCGACGCGCCTGACGGGCTCAGCCGACGAGATCGTCGACGACGCCAAACGCCTGGCAGCATTGCCCGGCGTGCAGGGCTTGGACCTGCTGGCCTACCGCTTTGCCGGGGACGTACCTGCACTGACCCGCCGTGTTGTTGAAGCCGTCGAATTGCCGGTGATCGCGGCAGGCAGCATCGACCGGGCCTCGCGCATCGCGGCCATGCGTAAGGCGGGCGTCTGGGCCTTCACGGTGGGCAGCGCGCTGTTCGATGGCGCCTTCCCGGTCGATCCACTGCGGTCGCAGATGGACAGTATCCTCACGCTCGAAGGAGTTCAGGCATGAAGCTCGCCAAGGTCAACATCGCCCAAGCCTTTGCCGGGGTCGACGAGTTCTGGTCGCCCCGTGTCGGCGGCGATATCGGCCACATGCAACTCAAGTTCGCCAAGTTCAAAGGTGAGTTCCATTGGCACCATCACGAGAACGAGGACGAGCTGTTCCTCGTGGTGCACGGGCGTTTGCTGATGAAGCTGCGCGCTGAGCAGGGCGGGGATGTGTTTGTCGACGCTGGCGAGTACATTGTGGTGCCGCGCGGTGTCGAGCATTGCCCGGTGGCCTTGAGCGATGAAGTGCATTGCCTGCTCGTCGAGCCGAACACGACTTTGAACACCGGCAACGTCGTCAACGAGAAAACCGTACGGCAACTCAAGACCGTTTGACCATGCAAGACCCGGTGTCGACCGCTCGCTCGTTGTGGCCCTGGCTGGCGCAGATCAGCGGCGCTCGTTTCATCGACCTGACGCACGCGTTTGACGAGAGCATCCCGCACTGCGAGAGCTTTGCACCTGCCCAGCGCACCACGCTCTACCACCATCGCAAAGGCATCGGTACGCTGGGTCACGGATTCCTGGCGCATGAGTACCGCCATGTCGGCCAATGGGGCACGCACGTGGACCCCGGCGCGCACTTCGTCGAAGGCAAGCGGTTTCTGGACGAGATTGCGGTTGCCGAGATGATGCTACCGCTAGTCGTACTGGACATCGAAGCGCAGGTGGAGCGGGATCCGGATTACTGCATCCACATGGATGACGTGCGCGCCTGGGAGTGCAAACACGGGCAGATCCCCGCAGGCGCGTTCGTCGCCAAGCGCAGCGGGTGGTCCAAGCGCTGGCCGTCCCAGAGCCAAATGATGAACCGCGATGCCTCAGGTACCGCGCACTTTCCTGGCTGGAGTCTCGATGTGCTTCGGTTTGTCTTCGAGGAGCGCCGCGCCACGGCCTGCGGACACGAGACCACCGATACAGACAGCGGTTTGTCGATGAGCCGGGGCGACGTATCGCTCGAACGCTATGTCCTCGAGCGCGATGCTTGGCAGATCGAGTTGTTGGCATCGTTGGCAGATGTGCCGGAAGCCGGTGCGGTGGTCGTGGCCTCGTGGCCCAAGCCGAAAGCGGGCTCCGGGTTTCCAGCCCGGGTGTTCGCCATTGCTGCGTGAGGTCAAGGATGCGGCGCTCTTGTTCACTTGGTGTGATCTCGCGAATACGTTGAACGGGGTATCGCAGATGCACCCCCTTGAGGGAACATGGCGCGTTCTGTGGGTTGCTTGCGTGTCTTCAGGGGAAGTTTTCTGGCACGGGGACGAATGTCGCTTGATGGGCGACAGCGGCCAACTGACCGGGTTGAACGTCATGCTCTTCGGCGAGGTCATCGTGATGAACCGCCCGCTCCGCGCTCACGCCGGCGGCAGCCAGAGCTTCGAACAGAGCAGCGAAGCGGCTGGCCGCAGGGTCTGCGCGGTCGCGGCCGGCCCGATCGCCGGGATACAGCAGTGCGACCTTGACTCGCGGCGCGCCAGTCAAGAGGCAGGCCCCGCGGGCTTGTCCAGAACGGGGCGGCCCGCCGCCTGCCAGTCGTTGATACCGCCCCGCAGGTAGCGGGCGTTCAGCCCCGCCGCGCGCAGCCGCATCGCCGTGGAGCGGCCAACCTCATGGCCGTAGATGCAGTACACGACCACTTCGCGGCCGGCAGGCAGATCGGCGGACCAGGAGGCGACCGCGCTCGGGTCGCACCAGCGCGCGCCGGGAATCATCGTGCGCGCCTTCTCGAACACGCCGGCTCTGCGTACATCGAGCAGCAGCGCGTCACCGAGCTCGTCCTGGCCGGCGCCGAAGGGCTCGCTGGCCGCATGCACCGCGCTCTGGTAGCGCTCGTACACCGCAGCCCAGTTGATGTTGTTCATGAACGCGTCAACGTAGGCACCGGCTGCCGCGCCGAAGTCCATGTGGTAGGCGTGTTCGTACATGTCCAGCGCCAGGATCGGCACGCCACCGGCTACCACGTGGGTGTGGTCGGCGGCCCATTGGTTGACCAGCGTGCCCTCGCGCGGCTGGAACACCAATAGCATCCATCCCGAGCCCCCGCCCAGCGCCTTGGCGCAGGCGACGAACTCCTCGCGCCATCGCGCGACGCTGCCGAAGTTCGCGTCGAGCGCCAGCTTCACGGGAGGCTCCATCGTCAAGCCGTCGCCGCCCAGGCTGCCGAAGTAGAGCTCGTGCAGCAACATCGAATTGGTGGCGATCAGTTCTTCACGCTTGAGGCCGTTGAGCTGGAACGCTGCTGACGCGGTGAAGTCCGTACCGGCGAGCTGCGCACGGATGGCATTGAGCCGCCTGACAGCGCCAGCGTAGTTGTTCTGGTGATGGCTGGTCATCAGCCTGGGCGACAGGCCCTGCAGCGCGGCAGGCTCGAACGGGAGGTCTTGCAGTTGAGCATCCATTGGGAGTCCTTCAGTGGGTCAGGTTGAACACAGGTACAAGCCAGCTCGCCGCCAAGCCCAGAGCCGCGCAGGCGCCGAGCAGCGGAATCACACCGACCTTGAATCGGAACAGCGCCACCGCGGCGGCGAGGGTGATGAGGGCCGACAGCGCATCGAAGCGGCCGCCAAAGCCTTGGGGCCACAGCACGTGGTACGCAAAGAACATCGCGAGGTTCAGGATCACCCCGACGACGGCCGCCGTGATGGCCGACAGCGGCGCCGTGAAGCCCAGCTTGCCGTGCGTGGCCTCGACCACCGGCCCACCGGCCAGGATGAACACGAAGGACGGCAGGAAAGTGAAGAAGGTGACCACCGTGGCGGCCACAGCGCCGCCAAGGAACGGCGCCTCCGGGCCGAACACCTGCTTCAGCCAGCCGCCGACGAAACCGACGAAGGCCACCACGATGATCAGCGGGCCAGGTGTCGTCTCGCCCAAGGCCAGGCCGTCGATCATCTGCGGGCCGCTCAGCCACTGATGCGTCTCGACGGCTCCCTGGTAGACGTAAGGCAGCACCGCGTAGGCGCCGCCAAAGGTGAGCAAGGCCGCCTTCGTGAAGAACCAGCCCATCTGCGTGAGCGTGCCCTGCAGGCCGTTGAGAGCGATCAACACCGCCATCGCCAGCAGCCATAGCCCGAGCCCGAAGCCCAAGACCTTCGCCAGGTGGCTGCGAGAAAAGCGCGCGTGCAGAGGCGTCGGTGTGTCATCGTCGATCAGCGCGGGCCCGGAGCCGGCCTTGACGCTGCCGTGTCCGCCGCCGAGCGCAAACACCTGCGGCCAGCGGCGTGCGCCGAAGTGGCCGATCAGCGCAGCCGCCAGCACGATGGCCGGGAACGGCGTGTCGAAGGCGAAGATCGCCACGAAGGACGCGGCAGCGATGCCCCACATCCAGCGGTTCTTCAGCGCCCGCGTGCCGATGCGGTGGGCGGCGTGCAGCACCAGGGCCGTCACCGCTGGCTTCAGTCCGAAAAAGATGCCGGCGACCAGCGGCATGTCGCCGAAGCGCAGGTAGATCCACGACAGCGCGATCAGGATGAACAGCGACGGCAGGACGAACAGCGCGCCGGCCACGATGCCGCCCCAGGTGCGGTGCATCAACCAGCCGATGTAGGTGGCCAGTTGCTGGGCCTCAGGCCCGGGCAGCAGCATGCAGTAGTTCAAGGCGTGCAAGAAGCGTTTTTCGCTGATCCAGCGGCGGCGCTCCACCAGTTCGGTGTGCATGATCGCGATCTGCCCTGCAGGCCCGCCGAAACTGATGAAACCAAGCTTGAGCCAGAAGCGGAAGGCCTCGGCAAAGCTCACCGAGGCGGGGGCGGCCATCGGGCCTGCCGACGCTTCGGTGACGGTTGTCGTGACGGTTGTCATGCCGGTCCTGCGGGTGCAGCGTGCAGGGCGTCGAAGACCGCCGCCGCCGCCAGGGTCAGTGAGTCGTCATCGGCGTGAACCTCGCGCAGACCGGCGAGCACCGCCTCCAGCCCGGCCGCCTCGGGCACCGGGATGCCGCCGATGTCGAGGAAGTGCACCGTGCGTGCGATGCGCTGCAGCCGCGGATCCGCGTCCAGGCAAAAACTCGTCGCCAGCACTTCGAACGTGACGCGCGAGCCGACGTGCGTGAAGCGAGCGCCGTCGTAGTCGAATCCCAGTGCGCCGCGGGGTGCGGGCGTGGACCCGGCGGGGTCGGCCAGCCAGACGAAGCGTGCCTCGGGGTCGATGAAACGGCGGATCAGCCAGGCGCAGGCCAGGCGGTCGACCCAGGGTCGCTCGCGCGTGGCCCAGCGCTTGCCCCGGAACTTGCGCACGTCCAGGCGCGGGATTCCGTGTGGCGCCTGTGCCACCGGCTCACCGCGCGAGAAGCGCGCATCGAGGGCCTGGCGCAGCGCATCGAGCTCGGCCTGCGCTTGCTCTGCGGCCGCGGCGGGGTAGTAGTCAATGCGCAGAAGTGCCTGCAGTGCCTCGGCAGTGCCCCGCCAGCGCCGCCGGGCCTCGGTTTCCGCCAGCACAGGCAAGGCCGCCGCCAGATTCTGCGCTTCAACGCTCCACTGAGCATAGGCCTCTGTACGGTCGAACAGCGCCAGGATCTCGGCGCGCTGGGCCTCGTTTGGGGCTGAGAGCTCGAGCACGCTGGCCTGGCCGCCATGGGCCTGCACCTCGGCCACCAGGGGATCGAAAAGGGCCGTCTTCGACTGAGGCAGAACATAGACGCCGTCTCGCATCGACCCACAGCCCAAGGTCTTCAGCGCACGCCAGACGCGCAGTCGCACCGCGTTCGGTTGCGTAGGCAGGGTCAGGAAGAGCACGCTCCACATGAATGAATCATATGCTACAAAAAATGATATGAGTGCTATTCATACAAAAAGATAGAGACCGGCGCCCATTCCAGGTGGTGCTCATCCGAAGCGAGGTAGACCGCCAACGCTGCGTACTCCTCAGGCCGGCTCAGGCGCCCAAGCGGCACAAGTTGCAGCAGGCGGGCCTTCTGCGCCTGGCTCGCTCGGGGCAGCGTTTGCTCGTTTGCCCGCTTGCTCCCTGCGAACTTCTGCAAGCACTGGGCAATCTGGTCGCGTTGGGTGCCTTGGCTTGGTGCCTCAAGGAAGCACGGCACCTCCTGCGCATGGGTGCGAGGTGTTCTGCAGATTGAAGGAACGACTTTCAATGTGCAGAGGCCCGATATCCCGGTCCTCCCACCGCCCTGACAGGCTCAAGCAGCCAGCGCGTCCTTGCCCGCGAGTGCCTGCACCGCCTGGTAATGCGTGAGAAACACCTGTCCGCGCAGGTGTTGCAGCAGCTCGGTGCCCTTCAGGCGGTCCATCACCGGGCCCTTCACTTCCGACAGGTGCAGCGTGATGCCGGCGTCGCGCAGGCGGGCGTCGATGGCGTCCAGGCTTTCCAGGGCGCTGGCGTCGATGTCGTTGATGGCCGAGCACTGCAGCACCACGTGGCGCAGGCTGGGGCGGCGTGCCACTTCTTCGTTCAGGCGGTCTTCCAGCGCGCGGGCGTTGGCGAAGTACAGGCTCTCGTCCACGCGCAGGCCCAGCACGGCCTCGTCGGTCTGCACCGTGTGGCGCTGCACGTTACGAAAGTGCTCGGTGCCCGCCACCAGCCCCACCTCGGCGATGTGCGGGCGGCTGGTGCGGTAGACGAACATCGCCAAGGACAGGCCCACGCCGGCGATCAGGCCGGCCTCCACGCCCGCCCCCAGGGTGACCAGGACCGTGGCAACGGCGGCCGAGAAGTCTGATTTCGAGTAGGCCCAGGTGTGCCGGAAGACCGACAGGTCCACCAGCGACAGCACGGCCACCACGATGGTGGCGGCCAGCGTGGCCTGGGGTACGAAGTACAGCGCTGGGGTCAGCAGCAGTGCCGCGGCCAGGATGCCCACGGCGGTGAAGACCCCGGCTGCTGGCGTCTGCGCCCCGGCGTCGAAGTTCACCACCGAGCGCGCAAAGCCCCCCGTGACGGGAAAGCCGCCCGTGAACGCCGCCCCTAGGTTGCCGGCCCCCAGGGCCACGAGCTCGCGGTCGGGCTCGATGCGCTGGCGCCGCCGGGCGGCCAAGGTCTGGCCTACCGACACCGATTCGACGAAGCCCACCACGCTGATCAGCAGCGCGGGCAGGGCGAGCTCCTTCCACAGCGCCAGGTCCCACAGCGGCAGGGTCAGCGGCGGCAGGCCCTGCGGCACGGTGCCCACGATCTTGACCCCCTGCTGCGCCCACTGCAGTTGCCAGGTCAGCGCGGCCGACAGCGCAATGCCCACCACGGGCGCGGCCTTCGCCGCCAAGTCGGCCCCCCGGGCCGGCAAGCCCAGGCGCACCAGCAGCGGCTTGAGCCCCCGGCGTGCCCAGAACAGAAAGGCGACCATCGTCACGCCCAGTGCAGCGGTGAGCACGTGCACTTCACTGGCGTGGCGCACCAGCCCGCCCACCAGCTCGAAGAAGTGCGCGCCCTCCACCTTCACGCCCATCAGCACCTTCAACTGCCCGGCAGCAATCAGCAAGGCCGAGGCCGTGATGAAGCCCGAGATCACCGGGTGGCTGAGGAAGTGGGCGAGGAAGCCCCAACGCAGCAGCCCCATGACCAGCAGCATGGCGCCTGAGAGGAAGGCCAGCGTCAAGGCGATGGCAGCGTAGGGCGCCGTGCCTTGGGCGGCAAAGCCGCCCACGGTGGAGGCCGTCATCAGCGACACCACGGCCACCGGGCCCACGGCCAGCACGCGGCTGGTGCCCAGCAGCGCGTATAACACCAGCGGCGCGATGCTGGCGTACAGCCCCGCCTGCGCGGGCAGGCCGGCCAGTTGCGCATAGGCCAGGCTCTGCGGTATCAGCATCAGCGTGACGATCACCGCCGCCACCAGATCACTGACCAGGGTGCTGCGGTCGTAGCGGCGGCCCCAATCCAGGATGGGCAGGTAGGCGGCGGCGCCAGTGGGGGCGGTCATGGAGGGTGCAGCTCGGTGTTGCGGGCCAGGGCTTTTTCAGGCTGCCTTGGGCCGCGGTGGCGCAGCGCGCCGGTCGGTGAACTCGAACACCGCCATGCCGGCCACCATCGCGGCCACGAACACGAGGCCCTTGAACTCGCCCGCAGCCATGGAGACGATGCCTGGCCCGGGGCAGAAGCCCGCCAGGCCCCAGCCTGCGCCAAAAAGCAGCGAGCCGATGACCAAGCGCTTGTCGATGTCCCGGGAGGTGGGCAGGTGCAGGGCACCACCGAAGAAGTTGGTCGTGCGCTTCTTGGCCGTGCCGAAGGCGAAAAAGCCCACGGCGATGGCGCCGCCCATGACGAAGGCGAGCGACGGGTCCCAGGCGCCGGCCAGGTCCAGGAAGCCGATGACCTTGCCGGGGTCGGTCATGCCGGCAATCATCAGGCCCCAACCGAAGAGGAGGCCGACGGCGAATTCGGTGGCGCGTTGCAGGTTGGTGTTTTTCATGGAAGTTCCTTCAAGTTTTGCGTACACCGCACTCACAGCAGGTGCCGGATCACGAAGACGATGGCAAAGCCCGCGGCCATGAAGGTGCCGGTGGCCACCAGCGAGCGCGGTGACAGGCGCGACAGTCCGCACACGCCGTGGCCGCTGGTGCAGCCCGAGCCTAGGCGCGTGCCGTAGCCCACCAGCAGCCCGGCCACCACCACGGCGGCCACGCTGGCGTCGATGCGCGGTGCGCTCAGAAAGCCCGCCGGGGCCAGCCACTGCAGCGTGACCGGCGCGGCCAGCATGCCCAGCAGGAAGGCGATGCGCCAGCCGGCGTCACCGCTCTTGGGGCGCAGCAGCCCGCCCACGATGCCGCTGATGCCCAGGATGCGGCCGTTGGCCAGGATGAACAGCGCCGAGGCGATGCCCAGCAGCACGCCGCCTGCCAGCGACGCCCAGGGCGTGAAGTGGGTCCAGTCGATCGTCATGGTGAGGTCCTTGGGTTTGAGTTGGTGGAAGGGGTGGATGAGAGAAGTGAAGCGTGAGAAGGGCAGCGGCTGCCTGCGGCCCCTCACTCCACAGCGCTGGTGGCCTTGTGGTCCGCCGTTGCGCAGTGCGGCTGGCAGAACTCCTGGTACAGCGTCTGGATCACCGCCAGCGCCTGCGGGCTGCTGAGCGTGTAGAAGATGTGCTTGCCCTCGCGCCGGGTGCTCACCAGCTGCTGCTCGCGCAGGACGGTCAGCTGTTGCGACAAGGTGGGCTGCACGATGCCCAGGCGCTCCTCCAATTCGCCCACGCGCAATTCGCCCTGGGAGAGTTGGCACAGGATCATCAGCCGGTCGGGGTTGGCCAGCACCTTCATCAGGTTGCAGGCTTGGGCTGCGGCCTCGCGCATCTGGCTCAGCTCCAGACTCGGGTCGGGCGCGATGCCGGCCGCGAGGTCTGTCGCCATGTCGGTTGCTGCGTCAAGTTCGGCCGTGGTCATGTGAGCCATCCTTCTCGGCACCGCTGGGGCGCCGCTTGCCATTCGATGAAGACATTCTATTGACAAACAATCTATGTGTCAATAGACTATGGAAAACGTAATTGAAGGAGCTTTCATGACCAACCTTTCCGCCACCGCCCGCAAGCCCCAGGTGCACGGCCTGTTCGACAAGGCCACCTGGACGGTCACCTACGTGGTGCACGACGGCCCGGGCACGGCCTGCGCGATCATCGACTCGGTGCTGGACTACGACCCCAAGTCCGGCCGCACCCGCACCACCTCGGCCGACCAGGTGATCGCCTACGTGAAGGCCCACAACCTGCAGGTGCAGTGGATCCTGGAGACGCACGCGCACGCTGACCACCTGAGCGCCGCGCCCTACCTCAAGCAGCACCTGGGCGGCCAGATCGCCATCGGCGCGCGCATCACGGGCGTGCAGAAGGTGTTCAAGGGCATCTTCAACCTGGAGCCCGAGTTCGCGGTGGACGGCTCGCAGTTCGACGTGCTGCTGGGTGACGACCAGGTCATCGAGTTTGGTGCCCTGTCGGCCCGCGTGATGTCTGTGCCCGGCCACACCCCTGCCTGCGTGGCTTACCAGGTGGGCGACGCAGTCTTCGTGGGCGACACCCTGTTCATGCCGGACGTGGGCACCGCGCGTTGCGACTTTCCCGGCGGTGATGCGCGCACGCTCTACGCCTCAGTGCGCCGCATCCTGAGCCTGCCCGAGGACACGCGGCTGTTCATGTGCCACGACTACCCGCCGGGCGGCCGGCCCATCGAGTTCGAGACCACGGTGGCGGCGCAGCGCCGGGCCAACATCCATGTGCACGAGGGCATCACCGAAGAACAGTTCGTGCAGATGCGTACCAAGCGTGACGCCACGCTGGAGATGCCCGTGCTCATCCTGCCCGCCGTGCAGATCAACATCCGCGCCGGCCACCTGCCGCCCAAGGAGGCCAACGGCACGGCCTACATGAAGATCCCCCTGAACGCACTTTGAGCACTCAAGGCCTGGGCGCTGCCCGGCGCTTTCATTCCACCTGCTGAAGCAAGACCACCATGAGTTCCTTCGACCACCCCACCCTCATCCAGCAGATCGGCCAGCAGATGACCAGCCTGCGCAAGGCCCAGCCTGAGGCGATGCAGGGCTTCGGCCAGCTGGCCAAGGCCGCCATGGCGCCCGGCGCGCTGGACGAGAAGCAGAAAGAGTTGATCGCGCTGGCCATCGGCATCACGCAGCACTGCTCGGGCTGCATCGGCTTTCACGTCAAGGCGCTGCGCCGCCTGGGCTGCACCCGCGCGGAACTGGAGGAGATGCTGGCCGTGTGCGTCTACATGGGCGGCGGCCCGGCGCTGATGTACGCCAGCGAGACGCTGGCCGCCTGGGATGCGTTCGAGCCGGTGACGGCCTGAGCGGCTCCGGCAGACGTCGGGCCGGGTGTTCGGCCCGCCCGCGCCCAGCCACGCTGCTGGGCTCGGCAGCCATGGCTGTTGCGTCAGCGCATCGGTCAGGGCACGCCTGATGGCAGCCGCGCCAAGTGGGCACAGTTTCCTTGGCGTGGAGGCCCGGGCGCTGCGGCTGCTGGCCCCTGAGGGCGGAGGTACCGAAGTGGTGGCCCTTGCGCCGAACGTCTGAGAGCTGACATCAGGAGCCTTCACCCGCGCGGGTGGTGACCCGCATCACCCATACTCGCCGTCCATGACGCAGACCCTTTGCCTGCTCAACCCGCACGCCCAGGGCGGGCGACTGCGTCTTCGCGCATCGGCGCTGCGCCAAGCCGTGGTCAAGCAAGCACCCGCGGCTGTGTGGGAGCAGCCCGAGTCCGTGGAGGAGGCCCAGGATCTCATCCGCCGACTGCCGCGCGGCAGCCGCGTGCTGGCGTTCGGCGGAGATGGCACGGTCAACCGCTGGTTGCCGGCCCTGCTGGAAGGTGGCCACACACTGGGCCTGGTCCCCCTGGGCAGTGGGAACGATCTCGCTCGGGCGCTGGGTGTGTTCGGCATGCCCTGGGCCGAGGCGCTGGAGTCCGCACTGACTTCTCCTGCCTCCTTGATGGATATCGGGACGGTCGAGCTGGCTCGACCTCAGGATCCGACGTACCTCGCAGGCACCGGGAGCACCTGCTGCAACATTCCCTTTCTCTCCAGCCTGGCCGTGGGTTTCGACGCCTCGGTGGGTCTGCGCGCGCAGCAGGGTCCGCGTTGGCTGCGCGGCCAGCCGCGCTACCTCTGGGCCACGCTGAGGGAACTGATGCAGCTGCGCAGCTGGAACCTCGAACTCAGCGCTGAGGTGGCGTGTGCAAGCGAAGGCGAAGACTCGCTGCGCTGGCATGGCCGTGTGCTGCTGGCCTCCACGCTCAACACCCGCAGCTACGGCAGCGGCATGCCCGCCGCCCCAGAAGCGCGCATTGACGATGGCCGACTGGACCTGCTGCGCGCCCAGGCCATGGGCCGGGCGGGTGTGCTCACCTTGCTGCCGCGCCTGCTGCGCGGCACCCACCTGAGTGATCCCCGGGTCAGCCTGCAGACCTTCCAGACCCTGCAGGTGCGGGCCCACGGCCCCGTGCCCCTGGCCGTGGACGGCGAGTACCTGGGCGCGTTCAACCGTTTCGCAGTGAGCGTGCTGCCGGGCCGCCTGCCGGTGGTGATGGCGACCAAATCGGCACGCTTTGGAAAATAGTCGCGACTTTTTTCCAAAGCTCGATAACATGGACGCATGTTCAGATACCTCCAACCCCTTGTCCAGGCCGACCTGCCGCGCAAGCTGGTGCTGCTGACCGGGCCCCGCCAGGTGGGCAAGACCACCTTGGCGCGGCAACTGGGCGAGGCGGCGGGTTCAGCCACCTATCTGAACTGGGACGTCCCGGCCGACCGCGCCGTGCTGCAGCAGCAGACCTGGCCCTTGTCCAGCCGTCTGCTGGTGTTCGACGAGATCCACAAGATGGCCGGCTGGAAGGCATGGCTGAAGGGCGTGGTGGATGGTCGCCCGGCCGGCCAGCAGTTGTTGGTGACCGGCAGCGCGCGCATGGACACCTTCCGCCAGGGGGGGGAGTCGCTCGCGGGGCGCTATTTCGCGTACCGGCTGCACCCTGTGTCGGTGCGTGAGTGGTGTGAGGTCCAGGGGGTGGAGCCGCAGCAGGCCCTGGACCATCTGCTGCAGCGCGGCGGCTTTCCGGAGCCTTGCCTGGCCGAAGACGCGGTGCAGGCCGATCGCTGGCGCGCCCAGTACCTCACCGACTTGGTGCGGGAGGACGTGCTGGAGTTCTCGCGCGTGCAGGAGATCGGTGCCATGCGGCTGTTCGTGGAGGTGTTGCGAGACCGCGTGGGCTCACCGCTGTCGCTGGCTTCCATCGCTCGCGATCTGGCCGTCTCGCCCTCGACCCTGCAGCGCTACCTGGACATCCTGCAGGCCCTGTTCATTGTCTTTACCGTGCAGCCCTGGCACCGCAACATTGCCCGCGCCCTGTTGCAGTCACCCAAGGTGTACTTCTACGACACCGGTATGGTCCGCGGCGGGGATGGACCGCGCTTGGAGAACGCCGTGGCCGCGATGCTGCTCAAGCATGCGCACTGGCTGTGCGACGCGCGTGGCCTCGATGCCAGCCTGCACTATGTCCGCACCAAGGACGGCGCCGAGGTGGACTTTGCCCTGGCAGAGCAGGGCGAGCTCACGCGCCTGGTGGAGTGCAAGTGGGCCGACGGCCACCCCCACCGGGCCTTGACACGGTTCGCCCAGACCTTTCCTGAGGCTGAAGCCGTGCAGCTTGTGCACGACCTGCGCCAGGAGCAGGATTTCGAGCACGTCAGCGTTCGGCGCGCAGGCCCCTGGTTGGCGGGTTTGTCGGCCTGACCCCCCCGCCCTCGCTCACCCAGCTCTCTCACCCCGCCGTCACAAACTTGGCCAACAGCGCCGCATGGCGCTGCGGCCAGGCCTGCAGGGCTTGCTCGTCACCGAGCAGCACCTGGCGCAGGAACGCGGCGGCGAGCTCCTTCGTGGCGGCCTTGACCTGGCCGTTGAGCAGCATACCGCCGGTGCCCGCGCGGTCGGTGAACATGCTGTGCGAGCCCCCGTTGAACATGGCCAGCGCCTTGCGCGGGCTGCCGATGGCGTCGAACACGGCCACGCGGTCCTCGGGGCCGCTGTAGTAGCCCGGGATGCGGATGATGTCCTCGGTGGCCGAGACGTGCAGGCTGGGCAGGCGCACCGGGCCGAGGATGGGGGCCAGCGAGGACTCACCGTAGAACGGCGGCGCCGAGATGACGATGGCGGCGCGCAGGCGCGGCTCGCGCAGGTCCAGCGCCCGGCCCTCCCGCACAACCTGGGCCCCACTGGCCAGCAGTGTGGTGTTGGCGCCATAGGAGTGGCCCGCCGCCACCACGCGCTGCCCATCCAGCAGCGGCGCGAAGTCGCTGCTCAGCGCCTGGGTGAGGGCAAAGCGCAAGTCGTGCACGCGGGCGATGGCCTCGGCCTCCTGAGCGGCGTCCTGCAGGCGCCCCACCAACGCCAGCGGGTTGCCCGCGCCCCACAGGCTGCGGTCGCTGCCCACATGCTGCAGGTGCAGGCTGGCAAAGCCCTCTGCGGCAAAGTGGCTGCCCAGGTAGCTGTAGCCGCGGCGCGAACCGCCGATGCCGTGCGAAAACACCACCAGCGGCACGGGCCGGGCCGCTGATGCCATCGCCGGCAGATAGAAACGCACCGGCACCGGGCGCTGGCGCGCAGGGTCCGCCCAGTCCAGGTCCAGGACACGCGCCTCGCCCTCCGGCCCGGGGCTCTGGGCGCGCGCACTGCGCAGGCCCACGCCGAGGCCGATCAGCGCGGGGGCGGCGAATGCTGCGGCAAGCAGGGAACGTCGGTGCAGGGTCATCGGCTGGAGCGGGCTGGAAAGCGGGTCACAAGCAGTTGCAGGTCTGGGGATCTGGCACGCTGGATATCAAGGCCCGGTCGCGAGTGCAGTCGGATCGATCAATTGCCGGGCCCAGGAGATTACCTCCTCCGCGAGGTGCAGAAGTTGCGTATTGGCTACGCCGTGGCACTCTTCGGATGGTGCGTCCTCGTAGCGCAAGACGACGCCAAAGGGGGTCAGAACGCCCAGATCAGCGGCGCAGGGCGGGGGCATCTGCCCTGTCGCCTTGATCAATTGACTCAGCATGTCGAGGTTGTGCGTACGGGGGTACTCGCGCCCTGCGAACGACAGGGCCCCCTTGAGGGCCTTCTCGACCGCCTGTTGTGCATGAAAGCCAAGCACCCATGCCGGTGCATTGGGATCTTCAATCAACCGCTGGACGATGTAGAGATCGTCGCTGGCGCGTCGTAGAAGGGCTATGGCATGTTCATGCTGCAAGGTCATGCCAGTGACCATCCCTCACCACGCGCCAGGCCAGAGTATTCGTGACCTGCTTCTGCGCCTCGAAGCTTTGTGCACTCATGACGACGACGTCTGCAGGGATCAAGTTCCGGCCCAGCAGGGCGGACAGACGTGCCATCTCGCGGTACCGGTCCACCACATCAGGCTCAACCACCAACACATCAATATCACTGCCTGGCCGCGCGTCGCCGCGCGCCTGCGATCCAAACACAGCCACCCTAGAGCCCTGCGGAAGGGCCGGTACAAGACAGCTCAGAGTTTCCTGAATCAGGTTCATGAGGCTTGGCGAGGTTCTTTTGGTAGGCTGCGACCGAAGGCCGGGATCACAATCAGCTACATCCACCTGCGCTCGTGAACGGCGAATTATGACCACCTACCAATGGACTCCCGTGATCGTCGCGCATGCCGCCATGGCCGGGGCAGCGTTGTTGGTGGGCAGTGCGGTGCTGGCCCGGCGCAAGGGGACGCCGTCGCACCGGGTGCTGGGCTGGACCTGGGTGGTGCTGATGGCCTCGGTGGCGAGCAGCTCCTTTGCCATCCGCTTCAATGGCTTTTCCTGGATCCACGGCCTGTCGGTCTACACCCTCTTTGCACTGGTGTTCGGCGTGGCGAACGCCCGGCGGCGCAACATCCGGGCGCACCGGATCACGATGATTTCGATCTTCGTCGGCGCCCTGGTGATCACGGGCCTGTTCACCTTGCTGCCGCAGCGCCTGATCGGCCAGGCGGTGTGGGGCGCGCTGGGCTGAGGCTCGACACCCTGCCAGTTCCCAAGGTCCGGGCGGCGCTCGCCCGGCCCCTTCAAAGAATCCCCATGCGCTGGAAGACGCTGGCCAGCGACTCCCCGCGCAGCAGGGCGTCGCGTGTGTCGTTTTCGCCCTGCACCTTGGCCAGCGCGCGCTCGATCACCTCATGCTCGCGCGCCTGCGGGATGACGACCACGCCGTCCACATCACCGAACACCAGGTCGCCGCTGGCCACGGCCACGCCGGCGCATTCCACGGGCACGTCGCGCTGCATCATGCGCGCGCGGCCTTTGGTGTCCAGCGGGCCGATGCCGCCGTGGAACACCGGAAAGCGCATCTCGCGGATCTGGCGCACATCGCGCACCAGGCCGTCGATGACGCAACCGGCCGCGCCGCGCGCCGTGGCGGCGGTGGACAGCAGTTCGCCCCAAGGCGCGATGCGCTCCGTGGGGCCGTTGCAGGCCAGCACCACCACGTCACCGGGCTTCAGGTCGTCCACCAGGGCGATTTCCACTTCGTACGGGTTCTCGCCCTCCTTCACCTCGTAGGCCGGCATGTACAGGCCGGTGCGCGCGCGGCCCACCAGCACCAGGCTGTCGTCCAGCGGCCGCACGAAGGGCTTCATGGCCTGGCGCATCAGGCCCAGGCTGTCCATCACGTCGCTCAGGATGGCGGCGCTCAAGGGCTTCAGGGCGGCGGGGTCGATCAGGGGCATGGCGGGGCTCCGGTGCGGTGATGGGCGTTGGTTGGAGGGGTCGCCTCCATCGTAGAGGCCGCATCGGGGTGGCGGGATCGGTGTTTGCCACGGGGCCTGTTGCAGGCCGTTGAGAGCCTCTGAAGGCTGATGCCAGCCGCTGAGGACCGGCCCGTCGGCCCGGGCGCCCGTCCAGCGGCCGAAATTTGCCGTTCATCGCAGGGTCATGGCCCCGGCCCGTCTTGCGCAGTACGCTGCAGCCCTCATCTGTAACCCGTCCGATCAACCCGCACCGAAAGGAGCCCGAGATGTCCACCACCGACGACCTGACCCGCCTGGCCGACCTGCACCGCAGCGGTGCCTTGAGCGACGATGAGTTTGCGCAGGCCAAGGCCCGGGTGCTGAACGAGCGTGTGCTGCGCGAGCAGCCCCCGCTGGCCGGTGCCCTCAACGGGCTGCACCGCAGCCGCAGCGATCGCTGGCTGGGCGGTGTGTGCGGCGGGCTGGCCCAGGCTTCGGGCATGGCGCCCTGGCTGTGGCGCCTGGGCTTTGCCCTGTTCACCTTCTTTGGCGGTGCGGGCCTGCTGGTGTACCTGCTGCTGTGGATCTTCGTCCCGCAGGAGCCGGCGTTCACGCCGCGCCAGATCGGCGCCTGAGCTTGCGCAAGGGCCCCCGGCCTCGCCGGGCAGGCCCGCTCTGCCTGCCGGGCCAAGCGGGTCGGTCAGCAGGGCACGGGCCCACGGGGTCATCTGCCGCGAGGCACACTGCCGCCGGGCGCCGTGCCCGCTGAGGGCCCTTGCTTTGCCTGCCATCGCTTTCGACAACACCTACGCCCGTGAGCTGGAGGGCTTTCATGTGCCGTGGAAGCCTGCGGCCGTGCCCGAGCCGCGCCTGCTGTTCCTGAACAGGCCCCTGGCCGAGGAGCTGGACCTGGACCCGGCCACGCTTTCCACGCCCGACAGCGCCGCGCTGTGGGCGGGCAACGCCCTGCCAGAAGGCGCCCAGCCCATCGCCCAGGCCTATGCGGGGCACCAGTTTGGCGGCTTCTCGCCGCAGTTGGGCGACGGCCGGGCCCTGCTGCTGGGCGAGGTGATCGACCGCCAGGGTCAGCGCTGCGACATCGCCTTCAAGGGCTCGGGTCGCACGCCGTTTTCCCGCGGGGGCGACGGCAAGGCCGCGGTGGGGCCGATGCTGCGCGAGGTGCTGATCGGCGAAGCCCTGCACGCGCTGGGCATTCCCACCACCCGGGCGCTGGCCGTGGCAGCCACGGGCGAGCGGGTCTATCGCGAGCAGATGCTGCCGGGCGCGGTGCTGACGCGGGTCGCTGCCAGCCACCTGCGGGTGGGCACCTTCCAGTACTTCGCGGCGCGGCGCGAACCGGAACGCGTGCGCCAATTGGCCGACTACGCCATCGCCCGGCACGACCCGGCGTTGCGGGCCATCGACAGCGCGCCTGAGCGGTACCTTGCCTTCTTCGCCGCCGTCGCCCGGCGCCAGGCGGCGCTGCTGGCGCAGTGGATGAATGTCGGCTTCATCCACGGCGTGATGAACACCGACAACATGACGATCTCGGGCGAGTCCATCGACTTCGGCCCCTGCGCCTTCATGGAGGCCTACCACCCCGAGGCGGTGTTCAGCTCCATCGACCACGGCGGGCGCTACGCCTACGCCAACCAGCCGCACATCGCACGCTGGAACCTGGCCCGCCTGGCCGAGACCCTGCTGCCGCTGATCGGTGACGAGCCGCAGCGCGCCGTGGAGCGGGCGACCGAGGTGCTGGACGCCTTCCCCGGCTGGTTCGAGGCGGCGCTGCGGCGCGGGCAGCGGGCCAAGCTGGGGTTGGCAAGCGAGCTACCGGGCATGGTGGCCACTGGTGCGCGAGGTGGAGAAGGGCTGGATGCCCTGAAGGCCGTGGACCCTCAAGCCGAGGCCGACGACGCCCTCGCTGGCGACTGGCTGGACCTGCTGCACCAGCAACGGATGGACCTCACCCAGGCCTGGCGCTTCCTGGCGGATGAGGCGGCTTGCGGTGCGGACGATGCGGCGCGCACCTCGCGCCTACGCTCACGCTTTGCCGAACCGGGTGCCCTGGAGCCCTGGCTGGCGCGCTGGCGCGAACGCCTGGCCTTGCACGATGGGCAGTCCCCCGCGGCCGCCCGGCCTGAGACCGCTGCGGCCATGCGCCGGGCCAGCCCCTGGATCATCCCGCGCAACCACCGCGTGGAAGAGGCCTTGGCGGCCGCGTCCGACCACGGTGACCTGGCCCCTTTCGAGCGCCTGCTGCACGCGCTGCACCGGCCCTTTGACGAGCACCCCGAGGATGCTGCCTTCGCCGAGCCTGCGCCTGCGGAGGTGACGGCCTGCTACCGCACGTTCTGCGGGACGTGAGCCAAGACGGCCCTGTGCCGCGCCTGCTTCAGCCCCGAGCCCGTCTCCGGACGCTTCGCCACCTTCGGTTCGTATTCCCAGGCTGACATTCCCGGGCTCATTCCCAAGCTCACTTCCAAGTTCACTTCCAAGCAAACGCCGGCTGGTCAAAGTGCGCCACGCGCGTGGGCCGGCCCAGCAGGCAGACCTCACGGAACTGCAGCAGAAACGCGGCCGTGGGCGCGGCGATCCAGCGCACGCCCACCGGCATGCGCAGCACCTGGCGCTGCGTGCTCTGCACCACGTTCAGGATGGGAGCGTCCGCGCGCATCAGCTCGCTCATGGGAATCCGGTGCGCGCTGTGCACCTCCTGCGGGTTGAGCTGCAACTCGCGCGCGGCGTCCAGCCACAGCACCACGGGCGTGATCAGGTAGCCCGAACGGGTGGCGTAGTCGTCCAGGCGTCCGAGCACGGCGCTGGGGCCTGGACTCAGGCCGATCTCCTCCTGCAGCTCGCGCAGCGCGGCTTGCTCGGGCGTCTCACCTTCGTCCATGCGGCCGCCCGGCAGTGCCCACTGGCCGGCATGGCTGCGCAGCCCGCCGGCGCGGCGCGTCAACAGCAGGGCGGGCGCGGTGCTCCAGATGGCGTGGTGAGGCAGACCCTCTACGCCAGCGCCATGTCCTTCTTGCGTCACCCCCAAGACCACGGCGGCTCGCTTGTGGCCGTCGGCCGGCAGGCTCTGGGGATCAAACCCTGCCAGATGCCGGGTGAGGAGTAGGCGCAGTTCGGGGCCGTGGTGCATGGGGGGCAGGATAGCCCGCTTGCCTGGCGGCCTCTGCCGTCACGTCGGTGGTGCACGCGGGACCTCAGGCCTGGTGTCCGAGATTCCACATCGGGCGCGTCGCAGAATGCAGCCCACCCCTCAAGGAGCTTCTTCCCATGGACCACCCGAACCCACCTGCCGCCGCCTCCTCCTCCTCCTCCTCGAGCACCCTTGCCCGTTTTCGGGTGGACGGCCGCGTGGCGGTGGTCACCGGCGGGGCCCAGGGCATCGGCCTTGCGGCGGCGCAGGCGTTGCACGAGGCGGGGGCCACGGTGGTGCTGCTGGACCGTGATCTGGCGGCAGCCCAGCATGCGTCAGTGGCGCTGCCAGGCAGCCAGGCCCTGGCGCTGGACGTGGCCGATGCCCCCGCCATCGAACGCGTGTTTGGCGAAATCGCCCAGCGTCATGGCCGCATCGACATCCTCGTCAACAACGCCGGCGTTTCGATTCGCAAGTCCAGCCAGGATCTGTCGCTGGCCGAGTGGAACCAGGTGCTGGCGGTCAACCTGACCGGCTGCTTCCTGTGCGCCCGGGCCGCGGCGGCGGCCATGCCGGCGCAAGGAGGGGCCGTGGTGAACACGGCCTCCATCATGGGCTTGTCGGGTGCCGGGCCCTACCCCAACCCGGCCTATCACGCCACCAAGGGCGCGTTGGTCAACCTCACCCGCTCGCAGGCGGTGGAGTGGGCTGCGCGCGGCATCCGCGTCAACGCCGTGGCGCCCACCTGGACGCGCACGGGCTTCATCGGCGAGTTGACCGATGCCGTGCGCGAGCGCGTGCGAGCGGTCACGCCCCTGGGCCGTATGGCCGAACCCGAGGAGGTGGCCGCGGCCATCCTGTTCCTCGCCAGCCCAGCGGCGTCCATGGTCACCGGCCACACGCTGGCGGTGGATGGGGGTTTTCTTGCGCAGTGACGCCGCCGACCCTCTGCGTGCCTACTACGCCGCTCGCGCCGAGGAGTACGACCGCGTCTATCTCAAGCCCGAACGCCAGGCCGACCTGCGGCAGATCGAGGCCTGGCTGCCGGCGCGCGTGGCGGGCCGTCGGGTGCTGGAGGTCGCTTGTGGCACAGGGTATTGGACGCGTTTGATCGCACCCGTTGCCTCGGAGGTGCTGGCGCTGGATGCAGCGCCTGAGACCTTGGACATAGCGCGCCGGCGTGTGCCGCCCGAGCGCGTGTTGTTCAGCGTGGGGGACGCATTCGCCCTCCACGAATGCTTGCGTACAAGCCAGCGCTTCGACGCCGCCTTTGCTGGCTTCTGGTGGTCCCACGTGCCGCGCGCGCGCCTGCGCGGGTTCCTGCAAGGCTTGCATGCTTGCCTAGAGCCGGGCTCCCGCGTTGTCTTCCTGGACAACCGCTTCGTGCCCGGCAGCAGCACGCCTGTCAGCGAGGCGGATGCCCAGGGCGATACCTGGCAGCAACGTCGCCTCGATGACGGCAGCACCCACCGCGTGCTCAAGAACTTCCCCACCGAGGCGCAGTTGAGCGAGGCTGTCGCCGGGCTGGCCACTGACGTGCATGTCACCACTTGGGCCTACTACTGGGCCTTGGAGTACCTTGTCGTCACCCCTGAGTCGCCAAAGTGCAGGGCCTCCGCCCAGCGCTCGGCATAGGCCACTTGCTGCTATGCTGACCCTTACGATCATCATGATCATAAGAGTTTAAAGTGATCACTGAAGCCACGGCCGTCACGCTGCGTCAGAACCTGGGGGACATGCTCAACCGCGTGCAGTACCGCCGTGACAGCATCCTCATCACCAAGGACGGCAAGCCAGTGGCGGCGCTGGTGGATGCTGCGATGTTTGAGCGCATCCGTCGCATGCAGGAGCGGTTTGATGCATTGAGCGCCCGCCTTGCGCAGACCTACGAGGGCGCTTCAGACGCTGGCGGACTGGCTGAGATCGAGGCCGCGAGTGCCCAGGCCCGCTTGGACGTCGCGCAGCAGTGGCGCGCCGAGGGTCGCCTGCCGGCGCTGCCGGGCAGCAAGGCCTCAGGCGCCAAGCGCTCTGGCCGTACTGCGGCCAGGACAGCCGGCGCCAAGTCCGCTGCTGCCGGATCCTCCACCCCGCGCTGAGGCCTGCGTCGTGCAGGTGGTGCTGGACACGAACGTCCTGGTGTCGGGCCTGGCCTTTCCCAGCGGCCCGCCGGGGCGCATCGTGTCGGCTTGGCGTGCGGGGGCGTTTAGCCTGGTGGCTTCAGAGTTCATGTTGGACGAATTGGCCCGCATCCTCCCGGCCTTGTCCCATCGCACGGGGTTTTCTGCCGCCGACGTCCGCGACTTCCTGGACTTGATGCGCGCCATGTCGACCATCGTCGAACTCAACGCTGACCACTTGGCACAGGCGCAAGGCAGCGGGTTGAGAGACCCTGACGATGCCCCCATCCTGGCCACTCTCCTGTCCTCGGGTGCCGACTGTCTCGTGACGGGCGACAAGGATCTCCTGTTGCTGGCCGGGCCCTGGGCCATCTTGTCCCCGGCTGACTTCTGCGCCCGCCACAACCCTTGACACCCCCCTCAACTTCCGCCGAACACCTCATGACCACCCTCCGCAAGACCACCCCCATCCTGCGCAGCTTTGACGAGGCCAAGGCGCGGGCGTTCTACATAGACTTTCTGGGCTTTCGGGTCGTGTTCGAGCACCGGTTTGAGCCTGGGCTGCCGCTGTACATGGGTGTGGCCCGGGGCGAATGTGCGCTCCACCTGTCAGAGCACCATGGTGACGCCACGCCTGGCGCCTCGATGCGCATCGAGGTGGACGACGTCGATGCGCTGTGCGCCGAATTGATGTCCCGGCATGCGAGCCACACCCGCGCCGAGGTGCAGGCCATGCCCTGGGGCACCCGTGACTTCACGGTGACCGACCCCTTCGGCAACCGCCTCACGTTCACCAGCGCGATCAGCGTTTGAACGGGTGAGGATGCAAGACCACTGCAGCACGCAGGCGCGAGTCGGGCGGCCCCGAGTCATGAACAGCGCTCTTGCCCGGCGCGTTGCGGCGGGAATGACGGCTCTCGTGGCCTTGAGCGCAGGTCTGCTGCCGTCGCCGTCCTGGGCAGCCTGCACCAAGGTGCAGCCCGGCTGGCTGTGGAATTACGAGGGCCACATCGCGGGCCAGCACCGCATCCGCATGACACTCGTGTTCGGCCAGGGGGAGATCACGGGCGTGTACTTCTACGCCTCGCAGCTGAAGGACATCCCGCTGCGCGGGCGCCTGCTGGACGCCACCCGCGTGGTGCTGGAGGAGCTGGACCCCGCGGGGCAACCGAGTGCGCGCTTCGAGGCGGAGTTTCCGCAGACGGCTCCCGAGAGCAAGTTCGGCTCGAGCGAGTTGCAGTGCGAGGTCATCCGTGGTGTCTGGCGCAAGATTGGAGCTGAGGCGGCGCTGCCAGTGGTTTTGGAAATGGAGGGCGGCACGGCGGGGTCGCTGAAGAGCCGCTACGGCGCCATCGGGGTGCGGGACCCGGAAGCCTTGCACCGCAACTCACAGGCCTTCTGGCGGGCCGTCCAGCGTGAAGACCGCAAGGCCGCTGCACGCCTCATCCGCTACCCCATCCGTATCGATACAGCCGCGGGACAGCGGCGCTACACGTCTGCCGAGCAACTGCTGGCGGACTACGACCTCATCTTCACCCCGGGCTTTCGCGAACTCATTGCCCAGGGCCTGCCGCGCCACATGTTCGTGCGCGACCAGGGCGCCATGCTGGGCCACGGGCAGGTGTGGTTTGGGGCCGATGGTAAGGTCACGGCGCTGAACGGTGCGGGGATGGCCGCGCCGGCATCCTTGGCCGGCTCAGCCGTGAAGACCGCCCCACCGGGCGGGGCCGGCGTGTCAGTAGCAGCTGCGTCTGCAGCGCCGGCCGCCAGCGACGACCCGCCTGCACTGGCCGCGCTGCGCCAGGGCATGCCCACTGACGTGAGCGACTTCATCCGCCGCGCCGTGGTGTGCAACCACTGGGCCGGCGAGGAGCCCTATGACGACGAGCGCCGCGCCCAGATCCACGCGGCGGTGCAGAGCCTGCGTTGCCGAGCGCTGGATGCAGACCAGGCCGCGCTGCGTACCAAGTACGCAGGCCACGCCGAGGTGCTGGGGCGTCTGAAGCGGGCCCGTGTCACGCCGCTGTGAGCGTGTCTGCCGCCGAGGAGGTCGGGGCAACGCACCTCTGCGCGGCCCTATGCCCTGCGGAGTTCAGTCCTTGCCGCTCCAGTGCACCAGGCGCGTCTCGAGGGCGCGTACCAGGCGGTCCAGGCTGTAGCCCATGGCGGCCATGATGAGCACGCCCACCAGCACGATGTCGGTGGACAGGTACTCGGCGGCGGTCAGCGCCATCCAGGCGATGCCGTCGGAGGTGGCGGTCAGCTCGGCGCCCACCAGCATCGTCACCCCCAGCGAGATCGACACCCGGATGCCGGTGAAGATGCCGGGCAGGCTGGCCGGCAGCACCACGCGCCAGAACACCACCCAGGGGCTTGCGCCCAGCGCCTGCGCTGCCTGGATCTTGCGCGTGGACACCGAGCGCACGGCCTGCATCGCGCTGATGGCGATCAGCGGGAACACGGGCGCGGCGATGACGACGATCTTGGACAGGTTGCCGATGCCGAACCAGATCAGAAACAGCGGCAGCAGCGCCAACTTGGGGATGGGGCGGATCGCCTGGATGGGCGGCTCCAGCACGGCGCGCGTGGGGCGGTGCATGCCCATCAGCAGGCCCAGCGGCACACCGATGAGGACGCAGAACGAGAACGCGGTGGCGAAGCGCTGGAAGCTGACCCCCACGTGGTGCCCCAGGCTGCGCCCCTGGTAACCCTGCTCGATCAGGCGCAGCAAGGCCTCCCACACCGCCACGGGTGAGGGCAGGAACAGCGGCTTGATCAGGGGCTCCCACAGGCCGGAGCCGGTGACGGCAGCCCACAGGCCCAGCAGGCTGGCGAACGTGCCCACGGTCAGCCAGCGGTCGCGCCGGTCTTCGCGGCGGTGCAGCGTGTCCTCGTCGAGGGCCTCCACCGCGGAGGCTTCGGGCCGGTTGGTGCTCACGCGGCGCTCTCCTGTGCCTGGGCCTGGCGCGACTCTCCGCGCAGCAGCTCGACGATCTGGCGCTTGGCGGCGGTGAAGGCCGGCGTGGCCGCCACCAGCGGGTCTTCGGTCTCGTTGAAGGGCGAGCGGAAGGCGGCCTTGATGCGGCCAGGCCGCGCTGTCATCACGGCGATGTGGGTGGCCAGGAAGAGGGCCTCGTCGATGGAGTGCGTGATCCACAACACTGTCTTGCGCTCGCGCCGCCAGATGTTGCGGATCTCCTCCTGCAGCAATTCGCGCGTCTGCTGGTCCAGGGCGGCGAAGGGCTCGTCCATCAGCAGGATGCCCGGCTCGTTGGCCAGCGCACGCGCGATGCCCACGCGCTGCTGCATGCCGCCGGAGAGCTGGTACGGGTACTTGTCCGCAAAGGCCTCCAGGCCCACCATCTGCAGCAGACCCCGCGCGCGCTGGCGCGCGGCTTCAGGGTTGACGCCGCAGGCGCGTGGGCCGAAGGCCACGTTTTCCAGCACCGTCATCCAGTTGAACAGCGCACCCTGCTGGAAGACCACGCCGCGCTCGGCCCCCGGGCCGGTGATGGGCTGGCCGCGCAGGCGCACCTGACCGCTGGAAGGGCGCTCGAACCCGGCCACCAGGTTCAGCAAGGTGGTCTTGCCGCAGCCCGACGGCCCGACCACGCACAGGAAGTCGCCCTCCTGCACGTACAGGTCGGTCGGCGACAAGGCCTGGACCTGCCCGACGCCGCTGCCGAAGGTCTTGCCGAGCTGGTCGATAGTCAGCAGTGCGCTGGTGCGGCGCTCTGGGGCGTCCAGGGCCACCGGCTCCAGGGGGTTCAGGTCATCGCGCAGCATCGTGGGGCTCCTGTGCGCCGTGGGCGGGGACTCGCCCTCAGACCATCCGGGCCACGAACGAGCTGTCGACGAACTTCGAGAAGTCGCTCGGCACGCTCCTGAGCTGGTCGGTCGACCGCAGGAACTCGGCCTGGTCGCGGATGGCGCGCTGGATGCCGGAGTCGCGCGCGCCTGGGGCGCCCATCCAGGCCTCGGTCAGCATCTCCTTCGGGGTGATGGTGTGCGTGGTGCGCACCACCAGACTCAGCACCTCCCTCGGAGCTTGCAGGAAGGGCGCCATCACGTCGACCACGTCATCGGGCTTGGTGCGGTAGATGGTGTTGATGCGGTCGATTTCCTTCAGGTAGGCCAGCAGCAGGTCCGGGTGCTGCTTCTTGAAGGTGTCGCGGGCCACCAGGCCGTCGAAGATGAGGGCGCCACGCGCCATCAGGTCACCGGTCTTGAAGATCGTGGTGCCGTTGTCCTTTTCCAGACTCAACAGCACGGGATGCCAGATGTAGGCGCCGTCGATTTCCTTGCGCTGCCAAGCTGCCGGGATGGTGTCGGGCCGCAGGTTGACCAACGTGACGTCGGCCGCGCTCAGCCCCGCGATCTTCATCACCGACAGGATGCCGAAATGCGCTGACGTGTTGAAGGGGCAGCCGATCTTCTTGCCCTTCAGATCCTTCAACTCCTTGATGCCTGCGTCGTTGCGCACCACCAGGCACTCGCTGTCCTTGACCACCTTGTGCATGTAGACCATGGACACGGGCAGGCCTTGGGCAAAGCCCACGATCATGGGGCTGGAGCCCATGTTGCAGGCGTCCATGTTGTTGGCTGCCATGGCGGTCAGGATCTGCGGTCCAGCCGACACGCTGATGAAGTCGATCTTGACGTTGGCGCCCAGCGCCTTCTGCATGGAGCCGGTGGCCTTGGAGAAGTTCTGCTGATTGGCCGAGGGGAAGTGGCCCAGCATCGCCCTGGCTTCCTGGGCTTGCGCAGGCCCGGCCCAGGACAGCGCGGAGGCCGCGACTGAGGCCACGCCGACATTGGCGCCCAGCATCGCGATCTCGCGGCGTGTGAAAGTGGTTTTCAGGCTCATCGACGGCTCCTCGTTGGGTTGAAGGGGGATCACTGCTGACGGTCCAGCCGGAGGGTCATCCGGACAAGGGCGTTTGGGCTGCTGCGGCGCGATGCGGGCGTGCCGCAGGGCTGCCCGCGGCAGGCGGGCGGGAGATGGTTGAAGGCGCGCGCGGCATCTGCGGCGCCGAAGCGGCCGATGCCGGAGTGCCTGATGCGCGCTCGAGTTGCCGCGCGATCGCCTGCGTGACGTCCACCAGCGCACGGGCCAACTGGGCCTGTCGGGCCGAGGTCAGGCGTGGCCGCGGCAGCGCCACGGATACGGCAGCAACGGCGCGGCCGTCAGCCCCGATGATGGCCGCAGCTACACCGCCCACGTCCAGGTGCCAGGCGCCCTTGCAGACCGCGTAGCCGCGCTCGCGCACGCTCTGCAGTTCGCGCAGCAGTTCAGCGCGGGTGGCCAGGCTCTTGCTGGTCAGGGTGGGTAGCGCCGCCGGGAACAGCTGCTTGATCTCGTCATCGCTGCGCGTGGCCAGCATGGCAAGCCCGGTGGACACGCAGTGGGCCGGATTACGCTCACCCACGCCCGAGTGCACGCGCACGACCTGGGGCGATTCGGCGATCTGGATGCACACGGTGTGCGCGCCGTCCAACACGGCCAGCGACGCGCCTTCCTGCACTTCGCGCACCAACTCGGCCAGATAGGGCTCGGCAACGCGTCCGATCTCGACAAACCCTGCGCGGCATCCCACCTCCCAGGCCTTGGTGCCCACGGCGTAGGTCATGTCGCCCCAGCGCTCGACGTAGCCGCGCATCGTCAAGGCACCCAGCAACTCGTGGACGCTGGACTTGGCCATCTGCAGCCGGGCGGCCACTTCGCCCAGCGACAGCGGGCGGTCGCTGGCAGCCAGGCACTCCAGCGCGTCCAGCCCGCTGAGAATGCTGGACCGACGTCTGTTCGGCAAAACCGAATTGTGAGTAGGCATTGACGAATACTACTCATCCGCCTATCCTTTTGTCAACGCCCCGGCCACGGGGCTCACAAGAAAGGCGGGTGATTCCCATGCGGACCAAGATGGCGGCGCAAGGCCGTGCGCGCGAGGAGGTCCTGTCGGATCTGCGCAGCTTCAAGGCGGGCGACATCGACTGGGCGCATGGCCGGGCGCCGTTGTTCGTCTTCAAGGGCGACGACCAGGCCCACGAGGTCGGCCGTGAGGCCTTCTTCGAGTACTTCTCCGAGAACGCGTTGGGCGCCAAGCGGGCCTTCCACAGCGTGCGCCGCATGGAGGAGGAGGTGCTGGACATGGCTCTGGATCTGTTCCACGCGCCCGAATCCGGCCGCGGCTTCATGACCACCGGCGGCACCGAAAGCATCATCCAGGCGATCCAGACCTGCCGCGATTGGACGCGCGAGCAGCGCGGCAAGCCAGGTTTACGCGGCAACATCGTGGCACCTGAGTCGCTACACCCGGCCTTCGACAAGGCCGCCCGGCTCATGGACCTGGAGATCCGGCGCGCCCCAGTGGGGCCTGACTTTCGCGCCGACGTCGCGGCCATGGAGGCCCTGATTGACGAGAACACCATGATGCTGGTGGGCTCAGCGCCCTGCTTTCCGTACGGTGTGATCGACCCCATTGCCGAGATCGGCGCCCTTGCCGAGCGGCGCGGCCTGTGGCTGCATGTGGACGCCTGTGTGGGCGGCTACCTGGCGCCGTTTGCGCGCCGCATCGGGCGCGACATCCCGGACTTCGATTTCAGCGTCCCGGCGGTGACCTCGATTTCTGCCGATCTGCACAAGTTCGGGTTCTGCCCCAAGCCCGCGTCCACCGTGTTCTACCGGGACCCCGACAAGGCCCGCCTGCACGCCTTCGACTTCAACGCCTGGCCCAACGGCCGCTTCAGCACGGCCACCATCGTGGGCACGCGGCCCGCCGGGGGTGTGGCCGCGGCCTGGGCCACCATGCAGTTTCTGGGCGTGGAGGGTTACGAGCGCGTGGCGCGGGAGCTCATGGAGTTCATCGATCGGTACAAGGCCGGTGTCGGGGCGATCGACGGGCTCCAGGTGCTGGGGCGTCCGCACCTGTCCATCGTCGCCTTCGGGGCCCAGGACTTCGACATCTTCGCGGTGGCCGAACGGCTGTCCGCCAAGGGCTGGCTGCCAGGCCTGGTGCAGCGGCCCAAGGCCATCCACCGCATGATGTCCCTGCTGCATGCACCGTCGCTGGAGGAGTACATAGCCGATCTGCGCGAGTGCGTGACGGCGGTGCGCACCAAGGCAGCTGCCCCGTCCAGCCTGGAGGCCACGTACTGACTACTCTCGCTGTGCCGCGGGCCGTCAGCGCCTGAGCGCCCGGCCGAGCGCCAGCGCCAGCAGCAGCCCCGCCGCCGCCGCGCTTGCGGTCGTGACCCAGGTCTGCGACCAGCCCCCGTGATGTGAGGTCCACCAGGCCGCCACCGGTGGGCCGATGAACTGGCCGAAGGCCGAGCACTGCAGCGTCCACCCCACCACGGCCGGGACGGCCTGGTCGTGCGGCGCCACGCGCACCGCCAAGGCGAACAACGTGCCGGGGATCAGCCCGCCCACGGCCGAGAAGGCCAGCACGGCGGCGTAGCGCCCGATGGCCGTCATGGCCTCGGGCAGGCCAAAGGCCATGAACGCGGTCAGCCCCATGGTAGTGAAGCCGATGAGCAACAACTGCACCGGTGCACGGCCCCGGTGCAGCAAGCGCCCCGCCATCACGTTGCCGATGATGTTGACCGCAGCGGCCAGGGCCGTCAGCAGCCCGGCCGTGCCCTGCGCCACGCCGGCTTCGGCGTAGATGGTCGGCAAGAAGCCGATCACTGTGATCCACTGCGACGAGTAAGCGCCGAAGGCCAACGCCACCAGCCAGGGGCCGCGCCGGCCGAGCGTCTGGCGCAGCACCGCTGTCCAGGTCATTGGGGTTGGGCTGGCGGCTTGCAAGGGGTGGGTGCCGGGGTCGTTCCAGCCCAGCACCCGCAGGGCCCAAGCGGCCATGACGGCGGCCAGCAGGCCCAGCCCCAGCCACCAGGCCTGCCAGCCGTAGCGTGCCATCACCGCCGGGCCTACCAACAGGGCCAGCGCCATGCCCGTGGGCATGTAGGTGCCCCACAGCCCCAGGCGCAAGTTCAGCCGTTGGGGCGGCACCAGGGCGCGAATCAGTGCCGGGGCTGATAGGGACACCAGCAGAAAGCCCGCGCCCTCGGCCGCCCGCCCGAGTAGCAAGCCCCCTGCGCCCTGTGCGAAGCTGCCTGCCACGCTGGCCGCGGCCAGGATGAGCAAGCCCGTGATGAGCGAGCGCCTCAAGCCCAGGCGGGCCACGCCCAACCCCAGTGCCAGCGCCAACACCATGCCCGCGGCCTGCACCACCGACAGCAGAAAACCAGCCTGCACCAGGCTCACACCCAGCGCGTCGCGCAGGACGGGCAAGGCGGGCGGCAGCTTGCCCACGTGGAGCGCAGCCACCACACCGCAGGCGATGACCAGCATGTCGGCGCTTAGCACCGGCGGGCCGCAGCGGCCTGCCTCCCCCGCCATGGGGTGGCTGTTCAACCCAGCCCTGCTCGCAGCCGTCGCGCCGCCACCATATGCCGCACCACCATGGGCACCGCCATCGCACAGCCGATCAAGGTGGGCGTCAGGCCGGGGGCGATCATCAGCAGCGCGGCGGCGCCGCACAGCAGTTGCTCGCCGCGCGTCATCTCCACCAGGAAGAACTTCGACAGCGCTGCGGCCAGCAGCGTGATGCCCAGGATGCAGCCCACGAAGGTGACGGTGAAGTCGTAGGGGGTGAAGCCTTTGGCCACGATCAGCAGGCTGGGTGAGAAGACGAAGACGAAGGGCACCAGCACCTTGGCCAAGCCGAGTCTGAAGGCGGTGTTGCCGGTCTTGAAGGGGTCGCTGCCGGCCATGCCGGACGCGGCGTAGGCGGCCAGCGCCACGGGGGGCGTGATGTCGGCCAGCACCCCGTAGTAGAAGACGAAGAAGTGCGCCACCAGCGGCTCCACCCCCAGCAGGGTGAGGGTGGGGGCGGCCACCGTCACCATGATGATGTAGTTCGCGGTGGTGGGGATGCCCGCGCCCAGCAGGATGCACACCACGCCCGTCATGATCAGGGCCACCAACAGCGTCAGCGACTTGGGGTCGGCCAGCGCCGTGGGGATGATCGAGCCCACCCCGCCGGCCACGGCCTGCGCCGCGCCGGTGATGATGGTGCTGAGCTTGAAGCCCACCCCCGTGAGCGTGACCACGCCGATGACGATGCCCACCGTGGCCGCGGCCGCACCCACGGCCAGCGCGTACTTGGCGCCCGTGCCCAGGCTCTCCACCAGCACGGGCAGGCCGATGCGGCCTTGTACCTTGAGGGCCTTGAGCAGGAGGGGCGTGGCCACCGCGCCCGCGGCGAAGATCGCGAGCTTGAGTTCCTGGCTCTGGAACCCGCCGAACACGATCAGCAGCAGCAGGGCGTGCAGCCCCGCCAGCAGGCCCCAGTGCCGCGCCGTGTTGCCGCTCACGCGCGTGGTCAGGCCCACGATGGCGCAGGAGGTGATGCCGGTGAAGGCCGCCAGGTAAGGCGTGCGGCCCGACACCAGGATGAACACCAGCAGCACCAGCGGGATCAGCGTGGGCCAGCGCTGCGCGAAAGACTCGCGCAGGCGCGGCATTTCTTCAGGCGTCAGGCCGCGCAGGCCGAAGCGCTTGGCTTCGAAGTGCACCTGCATGAACACGCCGAAGAAGTGCATGAAGGCCGGCACCGCCGCCGCCGCGATGATCGTCTGGTACGGCACCGACAGGAACTCGATCATCAGGAAGGCTGCGGCCCCGAGCACCGGGGGCGTGATCTGCCCGCCCGTGGACGCGGCGGCTTCCACCGCGCCGGCGAACTCACGCTTGTAGCCCACGCGGATCATGGCCGGGATGGTGAGCGAGCCCACCGTCACCGCATTGGCCACCGACGAGCCCGACAGCATGCCGAACATGGCCGAGCCGAACACGCTGACTTTGGCCGGCCCGCCTGCGTAGCGCCCGGCCACGGCCGAAGCCACGTCCAGGAACAGCTGCCCCAGGCCGATGCGCGTGGCCAGCACGCCGAAGAGCACGAAGTGGAAGACGTAGGTGGCCACCACCCCCACCGCCACGCCGTAGATGCCCTGGCTGGTGAGGTACTGGTGGCTGATGAGCTGGCTCCAGCTCGAGCCGGCGTGCTTGAGCAGGCCGGGGAAGGCCGGGCCGAACAGCGCGTAGGCCATGAAGGCGATGGCGATGACGGGCAGCGGCCAGCCCATGCTGCGCCGCGTGGCCTCCAGCAACGCCACGATCAGCACCGTGCCCATCACCGCGTCCAGCGGCAGCGGGTTGCCCACCCTGAACATCAGGTCGTGGAAGATCCACGGGATGTACAGCACCGAGGCCGCCACGGCCACCGCCAGCAGCCAGTCGAACCAGGGGACGCCGCCCGGGTTCCACAGGCTGGAGGGCTGGGCCCGGTTCAGCAGCGCCGCGCGGTGCGGAAACACCAGGAAGATCAGGCCCAGCACGAAGGCCAGGTGCACGCCACGGTGGGTGATCTCCTGCAGCAGCCCGAAGCCGGCCGTGTAGAAGTGGAACAGCGACAGCGCGATCAGCAGCCCGCCCACCAGCGTGGTGGCCCTCAACCCCAGGGGCCGGAAGCGCATTTCGGGGTCGAACTTCTGCTCCAGTTCCTGGAGTTGCTTGTCGTCGGGCAGGGCGGTGGTGGTCATGGGGATCTCGAAAAAGCAAACGGGCGGCCCAGGGACCGCCCGTGTTCTCAAGGATAGTAGACGCTTACTTCAAGACGCCTGCTTCCCGATAGAAGCGCACTGCGCCCGGGTGGAAGGGGATGCCCGCACCCTGCACCGCGTTCTCCTTGGTGATGAACTTGCCCTTGGCGTGCCCCGCACCCATGGCCTTCTGGCCCTCAGCCGAGTACAACGACTTGACGATCTCGTACACCAGATTGGCATCCACCTTGTCGCTGGTCACCCACTGGGCGCCCACGGCCAGCGTCTTCGCTGCGGCCACGCCCTTGTAGGTGTCGGCCGGGATGGTATCGGGCGCAAAGAAGCTTGAGCTCCTGCGGATGGCGTCAGCCTGCGGGCCGTCGATGGCCACCAGCTCGATGCCGGCGCCGGCGGAGGCCAGCTCGGAAATCGCGCCCGCGGGCCAGCCGCCGGTGAAGAAGAAGGCGTCGAGCGAGCCGTCCTTGAGCTTGTCGCCGGCCTGGTTCGGCTTGATGTACTCGGGACGCAGGTCCGAGTCTTTCAGGCCGTAGGCGGCCAGGATGCTGCGGGCGTTGATGAGCGTGCCCGAGCCGGGCTCGTCCAGGGCCACGCGCTTGCCCTTCAGGTCGGCCACGGTCTTGATGCCCGCACCCTTGCGCGCGACGATGTGCACGCTCTCGGGGTACAGGTTGGCGATCAGGCGCAGGCCGGCCACGGGCGGGCGACCCTCCCACACCCCGGTGCCGGTGTGGGCCCAGGTGGCCACGTCGGCCTGCGAGAAGCCGGACTCCAGCTGGCCTGCAGCCACCGCGTTCACATTGGCCACCGAGCCCGCACTGGCCTGGGCCGTGGAGGCGATCTTGCCGGGCTGGCTGACCGTGTTGGCGATCATGCCGCCCACGGGGAAGTAGGTGCCGGCGGTGCCGCCGGTGCCGATGCGGAAGAACTGCTGGGCCTGGGCGGCAGTGCCGGCAAGTGCCAGGGCGGCGGCGGCCAGAACGAGGCGGCGGGTGAACTTCATGAGGCGATGCTCCTGGAGAGATGAGGAAACCCGTGATCTTGCATCAGGCGGCATCCGCTTGAGGGCCAAGGAAACCCGCAGGGCGCAGGAACCAGCGCCAGGCCGGGACCACCTCGACAGGCCCGGCGCTGGTGTCGATCCGTTCGTCGTCATCCAGTGTGACGACGGTGCCACGGGCTATGCCACGTTCTTTCATGCCAGCAGCCAGCGCGCGCAACTTGCGTTCTCGGGTCGCGGGGTCGCGCAGGCTCTCACAGGCCTGGATGAGGGCCGGTGGCCCATCGGGTGGTCGTGCAATGAAGTCCACCTCGTAGCCCGCCTCGGTGCGCACGTAGTGGGCCTCGAAGCCCCGGCGTCGCAGGTCCAGCAGCACCAGCGTTTCCAGCAGGCGGCCACGGTCGGCGTCCGGGCCGGGGCGGAAGGCCTGTGCCAGGCCGGTGTCGATGGGATACATCTTGCGGGGGTTCACCTGGCGCTGGCGCTGAGAGCGGCTGTCTATCGCCACGCCCTGCACCAGGTAGGCATCTTCCAGATGGGCCAGCATCTCGTGCAGCGCGTTCTTGCCACAGGCCAGGCCCTGAGACTGCAGGTCGTTGTGAAAGCGATTGACGCTGAACGCCGTGGCCGGGCCGCCCAGCAGGCGCCGGATCAGGTAGCGCAGCGCGGTGACGTTGCCCACGCCGTGGCGCTCGACCACATCCCGAAGGATCACCACATCCACGTATTCCTGCAGGATGGCGATGCGCTGGTGAGCGGCCAGCCCCTGCACCTCCGGGAAGCCACCGGCTTCCAGGTAGGCGCGTAGTTCATGCGACAACCGTGCCTGCCGCGCGCTGCCGGCCGCTTCTGCCTGCTTGTCGTCCAGGGCGCGGTGCCGCAGGGCCTCGCGGAAGCTGAAGGGGAAGATCTCGGTGGCCAGCGAACGCCCGCGCAACGTGGTGGCGATCTCACGGCTGAGCATCTTGGCCGACGACCCTGTCAGCATGATCTGCACGTTCTCGGTGTCCAGCATGCGGCGGATGAAGAATTCCCAGCCCGGCACGTTCTGGATTTCGTCGAAGAAAAAGTGGCAGCGCTGCGCCTTGTTCTCCGGAAAAAGCCGGAAGAAGGTCTCCGGCAGGTGATGCAGGTCGCTGGCGCGCAGCGGTTGCAGACGCTCGTCGTCGAAATTGACATGCAG
>Ga0315907_10000706_pt1 | contig 47075 bp, 39 predicted proteins | sample LakEriMetagenome_3_FD_203525 | JGI IMG/M metagenome (GOLD analysis project Ga0315907, IMG submission 203525) | Freshwater fungal communities from buoy surface, Lake Erie, Ohio, United States - Buoy 12 MA123 | ecosystem: Environmental > Aquatic > Freshwater > Lake > Lake biofilm | place: USA... | reverse complement strand
GTGGTGGACCGCAATTGCCATAAGTCCATCCTGCACTCCATCATCATGACCGGCGCTGTGCCAGTGTTTCTGCCGCCGACCCGGAACCACTTTGGCATCATTGGGCCGATTCCCAAAGAAGAGTTTTCTCCAGAAGCCATTCGGCGCAAGATTGCTGCCAACCCGCTTCTGAAAGACGTGGACGCAGCTGCCGTCAAGCCCCGCATCCTGACGTTGACTCAAAGCACCTACGACGGTGTGCTTTACAACACCGAGGCCATCAAACATTCACTCGATGGCTACATCGACACGCTGCACTTTGATGAGGCTTGGTTGCCGCACGCCGCCTTCCATAAGTTTTATGGCAGCTTCCATGCGATGGGCAAGAACCGGCCCCGTCCTCAAAACCAGTTGGTGTTCGCGACCCAGTCCACGCACAAACTGCTGGCTGGTATCAGTCAGGCGTCTCAGGTGCTGGTTCAGGATTCACCGGGGCGCAAATTGGACAGGCATTTGTTCAACGAAGCCTATCTCATGCACACCTCTACCAGCCCGCAGTACGCCATCATTGCCTCGTGTGACGTGGCGGCGGCCATGATGGAGGCGCCGGGTGGCCCCGCTTTGGTGGAAGAAAGCATTTCCGAAGCGCTGGATTTCCGCCGCGCCATGCGTAAGGTGGACGAGGAGTTTGGCGACGACTGGTGGTTCAAGATTTGGGGCCCGGACCAACTGGCTGAAGAGGGAATCGGCCAAAGCGGCGATTGGGTGCTCAAAGCCAATGAAGAGTGGCACGGCTTTGGAAACCTGGCAGAAGGCTTTAACCTGCTCGATCCCATCAAGAGCACCATCATCACGCCAGGTCTTGATGTGAACGGGAAATTCGCGCCCACCGGCATTCCCGCCTCTATCGTGACCAAGTTCTTGGCGGAGCACGGCGTGGTGGTGGAAAAGACGGGGCTCTACTCGATCTTCATCATGTTCACCATCGGCATTACGAAAGGCCGCTGGAACACCATGCTGACCGCGCTGCAGCAGTTCAAAGACGACTACGACCGCAACCAACCTATGTGGCGCGTATTGCCTGAGTTCGTAGCCAAATTCCCCCGTTATGAACGAATGGGTCTGCGCGACCTGTGCCAAAGCATTCATGAAACTTATGCCAAAGGGGATATCGCGAGGCTGACCACTGACGTTTACCTGTCCGACATCCATCCGGCTATGAAGCCCAGTGACGCGTTTGCATGCATTGCGCGACGGGAGACCGAGAGGGTGGAAATTGACGCGCTCGAAGGGCGCATCACGACCTCGTTGCTGACGCCCTATCCACCGGGAATTCCGCTGTTGATTCCTGGGGAGCGCTTTAACAAAAAGATCGTGGACTACCTGCGGTTCACTCGGCAGTTCAACGCCGCATTCCCCGGGTTTGATACCGATGTCCACGGTTTGGTGGAAAGCGACGATGAAGGCGCGGCGCGGCGGTATTACGTGGACTGCGTTCGGTGAAATGGGAGGATCAGAGACTCGCTGAAGCTTTTCCTACAGCAGGCTCGCCCGACAAGGCCAATGGCAAGTGAGCTACTCACTCCCAGATCGAAACGGGTACTTCGTAAACTTCTGTCAGGCTTGCCTGGGCGTTATCTCGTGCAATGTTCGTAGAGTTGACTTTGCCATGCCGGACAAAGATCAATTCATTTTCCGATTTGTGCTCCGAACTGATTCGTTGCAGGACCGAGAATCTATCGTCGAAGTTGTTGAAGACTTCGAGGCGATGCATGAACCGAGAGCTGTGAAGATCAGCGCGGACATTGTCGTGACGGACGGTCCAGATATCCATCCAGGCACTGATTCAGGCTTTTTGGGTGTGTACTGTGAGCGACGTGCGCGAGCGCAATAAAGTGTTGCTCAGGACAGGTTAATCCGCTTGCACGGTAAACCGATATTGCACGTTAACCTTCCCCTGGATTCGGCATCGCGTGGCTGAATCCCGCGTCCACATAGGTGATCTCTGATGTCACACCGGCAGCCAAGTCCGACATCATGAAGGCAGCCACATTGCCGACGTCTTCGATCGTCACGGTGCGGCGCAACGGTGCTGTGGCGGCAAACTCGCCCAGCAGCTTGCCGAAATCCTTGATGCCCGACGCAGCCAAGGTCTTAATGGGCCCCGCGGAAATGCCGTTGACCCGGATGCCCTTGGGGCCAAGGCTTGAGGCCAAATAGCGCACACTGGCCTCTAACGAGGCTTTGGCCAAACCCATGGTGTTGTAGTTCGGAACACTGCGCACTGATCCGAGGTAGGTCAGCGTCAGGAGTGCAGCTTGGGGCGTGAGGTAGGGCAGGGCGGCCTTGGCCAAAGCGGGAAAGCTGTAGGCTGAGATGTCGTGTGCGATGCGGAAAGACTCTCGGGACAGTCCCTCCAGGAAATCTCCAGCGATGGCCTCGCGGGGTGCGAAACCGATCGAGTGAACAAACCCGTCAAATTGGGGCCAGCTGGTGCTCAAGTCAGCAAAAAGGCGTTCGATTTGAGCGTCGTCAGCGACATCGCAATCAAAAATAAGTTTGGAGCCGAACTCCGCGGCAAAACCTTCGGTGCGCTCCTTAAAACGTTCGCCCACATAACTCAGCGCAATCTCCGCCCCTTCGCGGTGGCAGGCGCGGGCAATGCCGTAGGCGATGGAACGATTCGACAACACGCCCGTGATCAAGAGGCGTTTTCCAGACAAAAATCCCATGGGTTCTCCCGGTCAAAGATAAAGCGATTTTCGCATGGCCGGGCCCAACTACTGCGGTACTGAGTGGTGGGCGGCCTGTTGGCGGCAGAAAAAGGGCTGGCCCGAGTATCTTTGGGGTGATGCCGTTCTTGATATGGCCGCTGGAGCGGGGTATAATCCTACTTTTCCAAGAAAGCTGCGTGGGGCGGATTCTTCCAGCCCCATTTTTTTTGGCCGAAACACTTTTGCCTGAATTTGATAAGCGGTCTGATGAGCCTTGATTTAACGGTTGAACGCACGGTCACTGGCTTGGGGTACGACTTGGTGGAAACCGAGAGAGCGCCCCGGGGTTTGCTGCGCATTTACATCGACCGCGTGGCCGGAGATCCAAATGGCGAGTTCATCACCGTGGATGACTGCGAAAAAGTGACGCGCCAATTGCAGCATGTCTTGGAAGTCGAAAATTTCTCCTATGAACGTTTAGAAGTTTCTTCGCCGGGACTGGATCGTTTGATCCGCAAGCCAGCGGATTTCCAGCGTTTTGTGGGGCAAGAGGTTGATGTGACCTTGAAGCTGCCGTTTCAAGGTCGGAAGAAGTATCGGGGTGTTTTGCATCCACTGGACCAAGCGGTTGTAGCTGAGGCGGTGTCTGCCGACACTGCTTGGCGTTTGGTTTTCAGCGACGGCAAAGCCGAACAGGCTTTGGATTTTTCGCTGCATGAAGTGCGAGAAGCCAGGTTGGTGCCGGTAGTGGATTTCAAAGGGCGGCGGTTTGCGCCGAACCCAGTGGATGAGCTGGCTCAAGCTCAGGCCAAGGATCAAGTAGACGGAGGCGATAAAAAATGAACCGCGAACTGTTGATGTTGGTAGACGCCATCTCGCGTGAAAAAAGCGTCGAGCGTGAGGTGGTGTTTGGCGCTGTTGAAGCGGCCCTTGCCTCGGCGTCCAAGAAGCTGCATGGCGGCGAGGTGGACATGCGCGTGGCCGTAGACCGCGAAACCGGTGAATACGAAACCTTCCGGCGTTGGCATGTGGTGCCCAACGAAGCCGGTTTGCAGTTGCCTGACTCGGAAGTTCTGCTTTTTGAAGCGCAAGAACAAATCGCCGACATCGAGGTCGACGACTACATCGAAGAGCCCGTGGAGTCCGTCTCGATTGGTCGCATCGGCGCACAAGCCGCTAAACAAGTCATTCTGCAAAAAATTCGTGACGCCGAACGCGAGCAGCTCTTGACCGACTTCCTCGCCCGCGGCGAGAAGATTTTTGTTGGCACTGTCAAACGGCTGGACAAGGGCGACATCATTGTGGAATCGGGCCGTGTCGAAGGACGCCTGCGCCGTACCGAGATGATCCCCAAGGAAAACTTGCGTGTGGGCGATCGTGTCCGTGCCTACATCGCTGAAGTGGACCCCACACTGCGTGGCCCTCAAATCATTCTGTCCCGTAACGCACCGGGTTTCATGATTGAGCTTTTCGCGCAAGAAGTGCCCGAGATTGAGCAGGGCCTTCTGGAGATCAAGTCATGCGCCCGTGATGCAGGTTCACGCGCCAAGATTGCGGTGGTGTCTTACGACAAACGGGTCGATCCGATCGGCACCTGTGTCGGTGTTCGTGGTTCACGGGTCAACGGCGTCACCAATGAACTCGCGGGCGAACGTGTCGATATTGTGCTGTGGTCCGAGGATCCAGCGCAGTTTGTCATTGGCGCTTTGGCTCCGGCCAATGTCCAGTCCATCGTGGTCGACGAAGAGCGCCATGCCATGGATGTGGTGGTAGACGAAGAGAACCTGGCCATCGCCATTGGGCGTGGCGGCCAGAACGTACGTTTGGCCTCTGAGATGACGGGTTGGCGCATCAATATCATGACGGCTGAAGAGTCGAACACCAAACAAGCGCAGGAGTCTGACACCGTCCGCGCCCTGTTTGTTGACAAACTCGACGTGGACGTGGAAGTGGCCGATATCCTGATCGCAGAAGGTTTTGCTTCTCTCGAAGAAGTGGCCTATGTGCCGATGCAAGAAATGCTGGAAATTGAAGGCTTTGACGAAGACACCGTGACCGAGCTGCGCACCCGCGCCAAAGATGCTTTGTTGACGATGGAAATTGCCAAAGAAGAGAAAGTGGAAGACGTGTCGCAAAACCTGCGTGACCTTGACGGCATTTCGCCTGAGCTGATCACCAAATTGGCCGCCGGCAACATCCACTCCCGAGATGATTTGGCCGACTTGGCCGTAGATGAATTGGTCGAAATGACTGGCATCGACGACGAAGCTGCCAAGACCTTGATCATGAAAGCGCGTGAGCACTGGTTTACGACATGACATCTCTGATGTTTGCTTGATCACTTTACGCCCACACGCTGCACCGCTAGACCCACGCAAGGATTAAACAATGGCTGTGACTACCGTCGCCCAACTCGCCGCAGAGCTCAACCGCTCCGCCACCGCACTGCTTGAACAGTTGCAGTCGGCTGGCGTCAGCAAGGCGTCGACGGACGATGCGCTGACAGAAGCCGACAAAGAACGTCTGCTCGATTTTTTGCGCACCGCCCACGGAACCGCTACAGGTACCGAGCGCAAGAAGATCACGGTGACCCGCAAGTCCACCAGTGAAATCAAACAGGCCGACGCGTCCGGCAAAGCAAGAACGATTCAAGTTGAAGTGCGTAAAAAGCGTACTTTCATCCAGCGCGACGAAACACCTGCTGTGGAAGTCCCTGCGGTGCCTGTCGTTGACCAAGCTGAGTTGCAGCGCCGGGAACTCGAAGCCAAAGCCCAGGCCGAACTGTTGCGTCGCCAAGAAGAAGAGTTGGCGCAAAAGCAGCGCCAGCGCGAAGAAGAGCAGCGCCTGGAGCGGGAGGCCGCCGAACTGCGCGCTCGTGAAGCTGTTCTCGCCGCGGAACGTGCACAGATGGAAGAGGCTGCTGCCAAAGCGGCCGCACCGAAAAATGCTGCCGCCAAAGCCAACAAGGCGGCTGCTGCTGCGGCGGCAGAAGCAGCTGCTCCAGCACCTGTGGCGGCATCAGAAGCGGCTAAACCTGCGTTGCGGGTGATTAAAGCTGCAGACGTTGTCGACGAAGAAAAACAACGTGCTGCCGACCTGGCCAAACGCCGCAAAGCCGCCGAAGATGAAGCATCCGCGATTCGTGCCATGATGAATGCGCCGAAGAAAGTCGCGGCTGCGCCCAAAGCGCCCGAGCCTCCCAAAGTGGAAGCGGGTAAAGAAATCAAGGGCACCATCCATAAGCCCACAGCTGCTCCAGGCGCTGCGCCGGCTGCGGGCGTTGCCAAACCGGGCGACAAAAAGTCGGTCAAGTCGGAAAAGCTGTCATCCAGCTGGGCCGATGACGCCAAAAAACGCGGCGCCGTCAAAGGGCGCACCGACAGCCCTGCTGGTGCAAGTGCTGCACGTCCCGGCTGGCGTGCGCCTCGCGGTGGACGCCGTGGCGCAGACCGCAATGACAACCAACAACCAGTCGCATCCGCACCCGTTGAACAACAGGTTCAAGAAGTGCATATTCCTGAGACCATCAGCGTTGCCGATTTGGCGCACAAGATGAGTGTCAAGGCGTCTGAGGTGATCAAGCAGTTGATGAAGCTGGGCCAGATGGTCACCATCAACCAGCAATTGGACCAAGAAACCGCCATGATCTTGGTGGAAGAAATGGGCCACACCGCTTTTGCCGCCAAGTTGGACGACCCCGAAGCATTCTTGACCGAAGGCAGCGAGGCCGAAGCCAAACACGAGGTTTTCCCACGCGCGCCTGTGGTCACCGTGATGGGCCACGTCGACCATGGCAAAACCTCTTTGCTCGACAAAATTCGCACGGCCCGCGTGGCCTCTGGTGAGGCTGGCGGTATCACGCAGCACATTGGTGCATACCACGTGGACACGCCGCGCGGCATGATCACCTTCCTTGACACCCCAGGGCACGCCGCGTTTACCGCCATGCGTGCCCGCGGTGCCAAGGCTACCGACATTGTGATTTTGGTGGTGGCCGCCGATGACGGCGTGATGCCGCAAACCAAAGAGGCCATCTCCCACGCCAAGGCGGCGGGTGTGCCTTTGGTGGTGGCCATGAACAAGATCGACAAGCCAGGCGTCAATGTGGAGCGCATCAAGAGCGAGTTGGTGGCTGAAGAGGTGGTGCCCGAAGAATTCGGCGGTCCATCACCGTTCGTCCCTGTGTCTGCCAAAACAGGCCAAGGCATCGATGACTTGCTGGAGCAGGTGCTGCTGCAAGCCGAGGTGCTGGAACTGACTGCATCCAAAGACTCCATGGCCAAAGGTCTGGTCATTGAAGCCAAACTCGACAAAGGCCGTGGCCCCGTGGCCACCGTGCTGGTGCAGTCAGGCACTCTCAAGCGCGGTGACGTGGTGTTGGCCGGTTCCAGCTATGGCCGCGTGCGTGCCATGTTGGACGAAAACGGCAAGGCCGCCACCGAAGCAGGCCCATCAATCCCGGTCGAAATTCAAGGTTTGACTGAAGTGCCGCAAGCCGGTGACGAGTTCATCGTGCTCGCAGATGAACGCCGTGCCCGTGAAATTGCCACCTTCCGCCAAGGCAAATACCGCGATGTGAAGCTGGCCAAACAACAGGCCGCTAAGCTGGAAAACATGTTCGAGAACATGGGCCAAGGCGAAGCCCAAACCCTGGCCCTCATCATCAAGGCCGACGTGCAGGGCTCGCAAGAAGCGCTGGCTCAGTCCCTGGTCAAACTCAGCACCGCCGAGGTGCGTGTCCAGGTGGTGCATGCGGCCGTGGGCGGCATCTCCGAGAGCGACATCAACCTGGCCATCGCCTCCAAGGCCGTCATCATCGGCTTCAATGTGCGCGCCGATGCGGGTGCGCGCAAGCTTGCCGAGAACAACGGCGTGGACCTGCGTTACTACAACATCATTTACGACGCAGTCGACGAGGTGAAAGCTGCCATGACCGGCATGCTCGCACCCGAGCAGCGCGAAGAAATGCTGGGCACCGCAGAAATCCGCACCGTGTTTGTGGCGTCCAAGATTGGTACCGTGGCCGGCTCCATGGTCACCTCCGGTGTGGTGCGCCGTGGCGCACGCTTCCGCTTGCTGCGTGACAACGTGGTGGTCTACACCGGTGAAATTGATTCGGTTCGCCGCATGAAAGACGATGTCAAAGAAGTGGCCAGCGGCTTTGAGTGCGGTATCAAGCTCAAAAACTACAACGAGATCAAAGAAGGTGACCAACTGGAAATCTTCGAGGTCAAGGAAGTGGCGCGAACTTTGTAAGGTGTTCGAGACCCTGTCCCGAGCCCCGCCCTAGAAGGCGGGGTTTGCTTTTGGACTGAAGGCCGAGCTGTTTTGGTGACCCATGAAACACAAACGTTCCATCCCCAACCGCGGCTTCCGTGTCGCCGACCAGATTCAGCGTGACCTGGCCGAACTGATCCGCGACCTCAAAGACCCGCGCATCGGCATGGTGACCTTGCACGCCGTGGAGGTCACGCCGGACTATGCCCATGCCAAAGTGTTTTTCTCTCTGCTGATTGGGCAGCCGCAGGAGTGTGAAGAGGCACTCAACGAAGCGGCGGGTTTTTTGCGCAATGGTTTGTTCAAGCGCCTTTCAATCCACACGGTGCCCACGTTGCACTTTGTATTTGATCGCACCACCGAGCGCGCCGCTGAGTTGAACCTGCTCATCCAACAAGCCAACGCCACGCGGGCCAAGGACGACTGAGGTGTTGATGTCCGCCACGACAACGCCACCTGCACCCGCTCGCACAAAAATTGTGCGGCGTGCGGTGCATGGCGTGCTGCTGCTGGACAAGCCCCTGGGTCTGTCCAGCAACGACGCGCTGCAAAAAGCCAAACGTCTCTACCGCGCTGAAAAAGCCGGCCACACCGGCACGCTCGACCCATTGGCCACAGGTTTGTTGCCGCTTTGTTTTGGTGCTGCAACCAAGTTCTCACAAGTGAGCTTGGATGCCGACAAACGTTACCTCGCCACCTTGCAGTTGGGCGTGACAACGACCACAGGCGATGCTGAAGGCGAGGTGTTGGCAACTCTGCCAGTGAACGTCACGCGAGAGCAACTTCAGTCCGCTTGTTCAGCGCTGACTGGGCTCATCAGGCAGCTGCCTCCGATGTACAGCGCCCTGAAAAAAGACGGCAAGGCACTGTATGAATATGCCCGCCAGGGCATTGAGGTGGAGCGCGACGCACGGGCGGTTACGATTCATCAAATCGACATTGTCGAGGGCGACAATTCCGTGTGGGTGTTGGATGTGCGCTGCAGCAAAGGCACCTATGTCCGCACCTTGGCCGAAGACATCGGAAAACACTTGGGTTGCGGTGCCCACCTGAAAGCGCTCCGCCGCACTGGCAGTGGCGGCTTGTCGCTTGAACACAGCCACAGCTTGGAACAACTGGCTTCGATGAGTGAACAAGAGCGAGATGCCGCTTTGCTGCCTGCAGACCGCTTGCTCGCAGATTGGCCTGAGGTGATGCTGGATGACGATGACGCGGGCCGCTTTCTCAGCGGGATGCGACGTCGTCTTTCTTCAAGCCATGAGCCGCTGGCCGATGCACCTCACGTCCGTGTCTATGGCATGCCGGCCCGCACCTTCCTCGGCAGTGGTCATGTGACCGCTGGCGAATTGATTTCAACGAGGCTGTTAAGCCCACTGGAGGTGCAAAGCCTCCTGAATCTCCATCCGAATACGAAAACCGCAGAGAGCTCAACATGACCCGTCAGATCCGCAACATCGCCATCATCGCCCACGTTGACCATGGCAAAACCACCATGGTGGACCAATTGCTTCGCCAGTCCGGCACCTTCGCCGAGCACGAGAAGGTGGTTGACACCGTGATGGACAACAACGCCATTGAACGCGAGCGCGGCATCACCATCCTGGCAAAAAACTGCGCGGTGAGCTGGGAAGGCACCCACATCAACATCGTGGACACCCCGGGGCACGCGGACTTCGGTGGCGAAGTAGAACGCGCCTTGTCCATGGTGGACGGCGTGGTGCTTTTGATTGACGCCCAAGAAGGCCCGATGCCGCAAACCCGTTTCGTCACGAAAAAAGCACTGGCCCTGGGCCTCAAACCCATCGTCGTCGTGAACAAAGTGGACAAACCCGGTGCCAAACCCGACGCCGTCATCAACGCCGCATTTGATCTGTTCGACAAACTGGGGGCCAATGACGAGCAACTCGATTTCCCCGTGGTCTACGCCTCTGGCATCAACGGTTGGACCTCGCTGACCGAAGGTGCGCCTGGCGAGCAGTGGGGCCCGGACATGTCGGCCCTCTTCAACACCATCTTGAAGCACGTGCCGCCCAACTCAGGTGATCCTGAGGCCTCTTTGCAATTGCAGATTTCGGCGCTCGACTTCTCCACCTTTGTGGGCCGTATTGGGGTAGGCCGTATCAGCCAGGGCACCATCAAACCTGCCATGGATGTGCTGGTGATGGAGGGACCTGATGGCAAGTCCGTCAAGGGACGCATCAACCAGGTCTTGACCTTCCAGGGCTTGGACCGCGTGCAAGTGACCGAAGCAGGCCCGGGTGACATCGTGCTGATCAACGGCATTGAGGACATCGGCATTGGCGTCACCGTGACCAGCGTGGCCAATCCAGCCCCGCTGCCTATGCTGAAGGTGGATGAGCCGACGCTGACGATGAATTTCTGCGTCAACACCAGCCCCTTGGCTGGCCGCGAAGGCAAGTTCGTCACCAGCCGCCAAATTTGGGACCGGCTGCAAAAAGAATTACAAAGCAATGTGGCGCTGCGCGTTCGTGAAACCGACGAAGACGGCATTTTTGAAGTGATGGGCCGCGGCGAGTTGCACCTCACCATCCTGCTGGAAAACATGCGCCGCGAAGGTTATGAGCTGGCCGTGAGCAAGCCACGTGTGGTGTTCCAAAACATCAATGGCGAAAAACACGAGCCCATTGAGCTCGTTACTGCCGACATTGAAGAAACCCACCAGGGTGGCGTCATGCAGGCACTGGGTGAGCGCAAAGGCGAACTCGTGAACATGGAGCCGGACGGCCGCGGCCGCGTGCGCCTGGAGTACCGCATTCCTGCGCGAGGCTTGATTGGCTTCTCCAACGAGTTTATGAACCTGACCCGTGGCTCTGGCCTCATTAGCAACATCTTCGACGGCTATGAGCCACACAAAGGCGAGATTGGCGGACGCAAAAACGGCGTGCTCATCTCCATGGACGACGGTGAAATCTTCACCTACGCGCTGGGCAAGCTCGACGACCGTGGCCGCATGTTCGTCAAGCCCAACGATCCCGTCTACGAAGGCATGATCGTCGGCATCCACAACCGCGACAACGACCTGGTGGTGAACGCCACCCGCACCAAACAACTCACCAACTTCCGCGTGTCGGGCAAAGAAGACGCTATCAAGATCACCCCGCCGATCGACCTCACGCTGGAATACGGCGTGGAGTTCATCGACGACGACGAACTGGTGGAAATCACGCCCAAGTCGATTCGTGTGCGCAAGCGTCACTTGAAAGAGCATGACCGCAAGAAGGCGTCTCGCGAAGCGGCGTGAAGCAGATCGCGACTCGCTGAACATTTCAACGCTTGACTAAAGCCTGGTCGATTGTTTTGCGTGTCCCCACTTTCTTGAAAGCCACTCAAATGCCTTTGCTTTTTTCCTATGGAACCTTGCAACAAGAACATGTTCAACACGCAACCTTTGGTCGGACTTTGCTTGGCCAGCGAGACGAATTGACCGAGTTCGAGCAGTCAATGGTTCGCATTGAAGATGCTGATGTTGTTGCGACAAGTGGGAAAACACATCACCCGATTGTTCGTTTCACCGGCAAGCAGTCGGATTTGGTGGTGGGCACCGTTTTCGAAGTAACTGATACCGAGATTGCACAGGCTGATGCGTATGAAGTGGATGCCTATCAACGGGTCCTAGCGAAGCTCGCCTCTGGCAAACAAGCATGGGTCTATGTGGATGCCCGATTCGCACCGGCTTAAACAGGCTGGCTGCACCACGTGGCGTGAGCTGCAGATTGCAATTTAGTCACAGCCAATGACTCACCGCCGCGCCATCCTCCTCATGCTCATCATCACCCTGATGTGGAGCATCGCCGGGGTGGTGACGCGGCATTTGGAGTCGGCGCATGGATTTGAGGTGACGTTCTGGCGCAGCCTGTTCACTGCGCTGTCGCTGCTCGTCTACTTCGTGGCGTTGCACGGCCGACATACCTGGGCTCAGTTCAAGGGTGGGCAGGTGTTGTGGCTGTCCGGTGTCATGTGGGGGGCCATGTTCACCTGCTTCATGATGGCGCTGACCCTGACCACGGTGGCCAATGTGCTCATCACCATGAGTTTGGCCCCCCTGTTGTCCGCTTTGCTGGGGCGCTTCATGCTGGGTTTGCACGTGCCCCGGCGCACCTGGATGGCCATCTTTGTTGCCGGGGCCGCCATCGCCTGGATGTACAGCAGCGGCTTGAGCAGCGATCCTCAGCACCTCTTGGGCAGCGTGGTCGCCTTGGGGGTGCCCCTGGCCGCAGCCATCAATTGGAACTTGATACGCCGCAGCAGTGCCTCGGTGGACTTGCTGCCAGCGCTGCTGATTGGCGCGCTCTTGTCCTGCCTGGTGGCCGGACCGCTGTCTTGGCCCTGGCGCAGTTCACCCCACGACATCGGGCTGCTTGCAATGTTGGGTTTATTTCAGTTGGCGATACCTTGCGTTTTGGCGGTTCGGGTCGCGCGCCACCTTCCAGCGCCCGAAATGGCGCTCCTGGCTTTGCTGGAGATTGTTTTTGGCATCGCCCTGGTTTGGTTGGGGGCCGGTGAGGCACCCAGCAGCCAAGTGATGGTCGGCGGGTTGGTGGTGCTGGTCACACTGGCGTTGAACGAATGGATGGGGATGCGGGGCAGGGCGGTCCCGTCAACAAAAACCTGATGTCATTGCCCACTCAAGCCATCGGAGTTTCCTGGCCATGAATTCAAAAGAAAACCCTGCTGAATCATCCGTGCTGATCGAACAGCACGGTGCGTGGGGTGTGGTCACCTTGAACCGCCCGCACGCGATGAACGCGCTGTCGCTGGAGATGGTGCGACTTGTGACTGACGCTTTACTGGCTTGGAAAGACGATCCCAAGATCGCCCATGTGTTGCTGCAAGGCGCGGGAAGGCCGGGTAAGCCTCCTGCTTTTTGTGCCGGGGGCGATATTCGTTTTTTTCACCAGGCGGCCTTGGCAGGTGATCCCCGGCTGGACGACTTTTTCACAGAGGAATACCGTTTGGACCACCTCATCCACCGCTACCCCAAACCCGTGGTCGCTTTGATGGACGGCGTGGTGATGGGCGGTGGCATGGGGTTGGCCCAGGGTGCAAGTTGGCGCGTGGTGACCCCGCGCAGCGTGCTGGCCATGCCGGAGACGCTGATCGGCCTTTTTCCCGATGTGGGTGGCGGTTACTTTTTGTCGCGTTGCCCAGGCCGTACTGGGGAATTCTTAGCGTTGACCGGTCAACACCTGCAGGCGGCAGACGCCATCGCTTTGGGTTTGGCCGATACCGTTGTACGGGGCGACGACCTGCCTGGGTTTGTCCATGCCTTGCTGGCCGTGCGTGGAGGAAACAGCGAGGCTTTTCGCGCTGCAGCGTCCAGCTTTGAACAAACACCGGGCCCATCGGACTTACAGGCACAGCAAGGAAATATCGATCGGCATTTCTCCAAGCCCGACGTGCCCGCCATACTCGCTTCACTTCGAGACGAAGGCAGCGACTGGGCGTTGCAGGTTCTGGCCCAGCTTCAAGCCCGGTCTCCTTTGATGTTGGGCGTTGCCCTGGCGCAAATACGCAAAGCGCGAGACATGGGATTGGAGGATGAGTTGCGCATGGAGCGCGACATGATTCGCCACAGTTTTGCATTGCGACCCGGCAGTGGTAGCGAGGCGGCCGAAGGGGTGCGTGCTTTGGCCATTGACAAAGACAAACAACCTCGCTGGTCGCCAGCTCGGGTTGAGGACGTCTCCGCGGACATGGTTGCGCGCTACTTTGTCAGTCCTTGGCCAGCGCACGCCCATCCTCTGAGGGATTTTTTGATTCAGTAACACACCCTTTGCAGGCTCCCCATAATGTTCACAGCAATGGGCTGTCTGCAATATGAACTACAACGATCTTTTCATCGAATTGCTGCACCGGCTGGAAAACTACGACGACGCCATGTCGTTGTCGGTTTTGTTGGCTTTGGGCGCCGACGAGGTGCCTGTGGTGTGTACGGTGGGCCAACTGAGGCAGAACCACATGGCAGGCGCGCTGACGCCGAACCGTGTGGCACTTTCCATCGACAGGCTGGAGAGCCGCGGCCTGCTCAAGCTGCAACGCCGCTCTGGCCGCTCGCGTTTGGTGGAGTTTTTTGCAGACCGCGACGCCATCGGCGCTTTGCTGCAAAACCCGATTGCCTATGCAAGGTACACGCCCGGTAACCAGAATTTAACTGTCCCATTTTTGAAGCGCGGCCGTGAGTCATTCGCTGGTTTGACGTTGAGCGAGAGCCACGGGGGAGACCACACCAAGGCCCCCAACGATGGCCTTCAGACCCCATCGCTCTGATCGTTGTGGGGGAGTTTTTCGGGCCATTACGACGCCCAAATCATCTGCAAAAGGCTTCAAAAGCCCTGCAAAAAGGCAGAAGTGTGACAACCGAAACAAATTCACACCAAATAACGCCCTTCGGTAACGAATCGGGCCGTTTTGTTTTGCTGTTCACACATCTTTACCTGCTCCGCACATTCGCTTGACACGTGGCCAGCAGACTTCTTCCATGAGACGTTGCTTCCAACGTCAAAACAGGAGAAAGCCATGACCACCTCTGTGAGCATTCCTTCAATCCGGCAGGAAACAGCCGCCGCGCCACAGCACACCCTCGCCAAACTTTTCTTACGCTACTGGTTGGTCGGTCTGCTGGTGGCCCTGGGCAGCAGTTTGGCCCAGTCCGCGTGGGCTCAAACCGGGCGGCACGACATGCACGGGAGCGCCTGGGGTGCCAACCCTCAACACATGCAGCGGATGTTGTCGCGCATCGGGGCGAGTGAGGAGCAAAAAGCACGAATCCAGCAAATCCTGCAAAAAGCAGCCAGTGACATGGCCGGTCAACGCGAGGCTGGCAAAACGCTCCGAGAAAAAGCACGCGCGATCTTTGCAGCCCCCACCGTGGATGCCAATGCAGCCGAGCAAGTGCGCCAGCAAATGCTTGCCCACCATGACCAAAACAGCCGTCGCATGATGACCACCATGCTGGAGGTCAGCCAAGTCCTCACCCCGGAGCAGCGTGCGCAGATCGCACAGCACGTGCAGAAGCATGGGGAGCACCACGGCCGCCGTGGCAGGGCGGGCGGGCCTGGTCAACCCCAGCAGCCTTGACGCGAAAGTTGGAAATGCGGGGATTGGTGGTGAAATCAAGCCCTGCGTTTTCATCAACGCCCGATAACGATTGACACGCCAGATGACTGCACGCCTGTTGCTGATTGATGACGATGCCCGCCTCTCCGAGATGGTGGGCGACTTCCTGCGCGGCTGCGGTTACTCGGTGGACACCGCAGCCACGTTGGCGGATGGTCAAAAGCAGCTTGAACGTGGCGCCTACGACGCTTTGCTGCTGGACCTCATGCTGCCCGACGGTGACGGCCTGGACCTGTGCCGCAGCCTGCGCGCCAATCCAAGAACCCGTCAGTTGCCTTTGCTGATGTTGACCGCACGCGGCGAGCCGCTGGACCGCATCGTGGGCTTGGAGCTGGGAGCAGACGACTACCTCCCCAAGCCATTCGAACCACGCGAACTGTCTGCTCGCATCAAGGCTTTGTTGCGGCGTGCGGCCCCAGTGGCATCAAACGACGACGTGTTGCGTTTCGGCCGTTTGGAAATTGATCTCGGAGAGCGTGTGGCGCGTGTCCAAGGCAGGCTCTGTGACCTCACCAGCCATCAGTTTGATTTGCTCGTGGTGTTGGCACAAAGTCCTGGACGGGTGCTGTCGCGGGACCACATCATGGACGCCCTCAAAGGGCATCCGCTGGAGGCGTTTGACCGCTCTATAGACGTGCACATCTCTCGCATTCGCGCCGAGATAGAAGACGATCCCAAAATGCCACGTCGTGTCATCACCGTTCGGGGTGCCGGTTATGTGTTCGCAAAAAAACAAGATGCAGACGATGCAGCCCAAGACGACTTGCGTTGACTTCGTTCTTTGGCAACGCCCGGTTCCGGCATGAGAACCCTGACACTGCGCATCTACCTCACCGTTGTCGCGGTGCTGCTGCTGTTCGCTTTTGTCTCCAGCTTATTGTTTCAACGCCATGTGAACAGCGAGCGTGCCCTGGTCAGACTGCAGGAGCAGGCCAGGTTCGAGTCCTCCAACATGGAGCGTCTGGATGCCTGGGCGGACCTGATTCAACGCTCCCTTCCTGAAGCAGGTGCACCGCGTTCAGAACAAGCCGCCGCTGTGCGCGATTGGTCTGAGCGACTGCGTATTCCGCTGGCCTTGCACGACGCGCAAGGCGAAAGAATCTGGGCGGCCGACGTCTATGTACGTCGTGAACAAAACCGCCAGCAGCGCGGTTTGCCGGTGCGCCTGGACGACGGCCGCACGCTGTGGATCATGCGCCGCTTGCAGCGCCAGGGCGGGGATTTGCCGGCTGCCACGGGGGGGCGCCCGCCGGCAACAGGAGAAGGCGGGCCTTCGGTGCTTGAGCCGGTGCAGCCGCCCCTGCTGGGCTGGCCCCGTGGGGCCGGTTTGGCGGTGCTCTTGGCGTTGTTGTTTGTTGCCGTGGCGGGTGCGGCCTGGCCGGTGGCACGCGCACTCACAAAAAGGTTGAACGCGCTCAAAGCGGGGGTTGAGAAATTCGGTTCCGGTGCGTTGAGCCACCGTGTGGAGGTCACTGGAAAAGACGAAGTGGCGGCCGTTGCCAACAGTTTCAACCAAGCGGCGCAGCGCATAGAAACGCTGGTGCGCTCTCACCAGACTTTGCTTGCCAATGCCAGCCACGAGATTCGTTCCCCATTGGCACGTTTGAAGATGGCGCTGTCGATGCTGGATGGGAGCGAGGGACCACAACGTGAACGATTGCGGCAGGAGATCCGCACCAATATTGCAGAGCTTGACGCCTTGGTAGAAGAGGTGCTCTTGGCCAGCCGACTGGATGCCCAAGCCGCCAGCGGTACTCCAGAGACCATAGACCTGTTGGGCCTTGCCGCTGAAGAAGCGGCCCGTGTCGATGCCCAGGTGCAAGGCAGTTCGATCATGGTGCAGGGCGATGAACGTTTGTTGCGTCGCGCGCTGCGCAATCTGCTGGAGAACGCACAGCGTTATGGCCAGGCTGCCTCGTCCATCAACCCGGTTGACCCCGCTATCAGTGTCGTGTTGCGGCAGGTGGGTGAAGCTGCCGAACTGCATGTGTGTGACCGGGGTTCAGGTGTTCCCCCTGCGTACAGGGAACGCATCTTTGAGCCTTTTTTCCGTTTGCCTGGGCATGCAGAAAAAGCAGGTGGTGTAGGGTTGGGGCTGAGCCTGGTTAAACAAATCGCCCAAAGCCATGGGGGCAGCATCCGTTGTGAAGCGCGTCAGGGCGGTGGCAGTTGTTTTGTTCTGGTGTTGCCGCTCATCGCAGAATCAGAAAGATAAGCCAAGAACTCCGGCAAGAACAGTTCCGCGTCAGTTGGCCTGTGCTTCTAAGCCTTCGGGGGGCGGGTGCTCATCGACTTTGCTTTCTCGCGCCCGCTCGGCATAGCGGTTGAATCGCCAAGCAGTTGCTTCCAGCGTGATGCGCCGCCACGTGACACGCTTTTCGGCAGGTGTCATCACAGTCCAGTTCTGGACTTCGTCAAAGGTGCGGCCACAGCCTTTGCAAAAAGCGTCGCCTTGGCTGGTGGAGCAGATCGCAATGCAGGGCGCATCGGGTGTGCTGGCATACCACGTCAACCACGCATCAAGGGCCTTGCGCGGCATGGTGGCATCGTCGCACTCGCTCTCGTGGTAATAAACCATTAGCCCATACACGGTCGCCAATGCCCGCACTTCAGGGCAGGCCGTGATGCCATCAGGCGACGGCGACTTCTCGCGCCACCAGTTGATGGCCGATTCGATGTCGGTGATGTGGATGCCTGCCACGGCTTGTGCGGGCGTGAAGCTTGCGTTCAGTACGCCAAACCCATGGCGTCACGCACTTCACGCATGGTTTCACGTGCCACGGTGCGGGCACGTTCGGTACCCACTTCCACAATCCAGTGCAACTGTTTGGGACTGCTGAGGTATTTTTCAGCACGCTCGCGCCAAGGTTCTTGTTCTTTTTTGATGGCGTCGATCACAGGCTGTTTGCATTCCAAACAACCGATGCCCGCGCTTTTGCAACCTTTGACCACCCAGTCTTTCGTGTCGGTGTCGGAGTAGACCTGATGGAACTGCCAAACCGGGCATCGCTCAGGGTCTCCTGGGTCGGTGCGGCGCACGCGCTGAGGGTCGGTAGGCATGCGTTTGACTTTTTTCTCCACCTCGGCGGGTTCTTCGCGCATGGCGATGGTGTTGCCATAACTCTTGCTCATCTTCTCGCCGTCGAGGCCAGGCAATTTGCTGACCTCGGTGAGCAACACGGCCGGCTCGGTCAGCACTGATTTACCAGTGCCGCGCAAGTAGCCGTCAAGCCGTTCCCGCTCGGCGCCGCTCAGGGCGCCACAAGCGGCGATCAGCGCACGGCCTTTTTCCAACGAGGCCTCGTCACCGTTTTGTTGGTAACTCTTGCGCGCTGCCTCGAATGCTTTGCCATCGTCTTTGCTCATCTTCTTAACCACCGACAAAGCCAAGGCCTCAAAGTTGGGTTCACGGCCATAAAGATGGTTGAAGCGGCGAGCCACCTCGCGGGTGATTTCAACATGCGGAGCTTGATCTTCACCCACAGGAACGTAATGCGCCTTGTAAATGAGGATGTCGGCGGCTTGCAAAAGTGGATAGCCTAAAAAGCCGTAGGTGGCGAGGTCGCGGTCCTTGAGCTTTTCCATTTGATCTTTGTAGGTCGGCATGCGCTCAAGCCAACCCAGCGGCGTGCCCATGGCCAGCAAAGTGAACAGTTCCGCATGTTCAGGCAAACGGCTTTGAATGAAGAGCGTGCACTGTTCCGGATCCAGCCCGGCAGCCAGCCAGTCCATCACCATGTCATACACATTGCGCTCAATCACCTCACGGGTTTCGTAGTGGGTGGTCAGCGCATGCCAGTCCGCCACAAAATAAAAACATTCGTAGTCGGCCTGTAAACGCACCCAGTTTTTGAGTGCGCCGTGGTAGTGGCCCAGGTGCAAAGCGCCAGTGGGGCGCATGCCGGACAAGACACGTTGTTTCATGGTGCGGAGAAAAAGTGGTTTTTCGAGGTAGGGGGCGGATTGTAGGTCGCTGCCACTGTCGTGTCGGGATCGGCGCTCGCCCGCATATTTCACCAGATCGCTTTCTTATGTCCCGCAACACCGCATGAATACTCACGCTCTTGACTTCGAATACCCAATCTAGTTTGTACCGAACGCTACACGCCCAATTGAGCCGCGCTACGGCACACTGGCTGCGTTGTTCCTCCTTGTGGGCATCAGCCCACTGCGTCATCACGCCTTGCCAGCGCACCGCATCGCAGCCCACTCGGGCGTGTCCCTGATGAAATTTGCGGGCCAGAGGCCCGAAGTCTGGGTGGCTACACTCTCGGCCCATGAAAAACATCGTCATCTTGATCTCTGGTCGTGGCTCCAACATGGAGGCCATCGTGCAGGCCTGTTCGCAAGACGGGTGGAATGCTCGCGTGGCAGCGGTGGTGAGCAACAAGCCAGAGGCGGCGGGCTTGGTTTTCGCGCAGACCCAGGGAATTCCCACTGCTGTGGTCAACCACCGCGGGTATCCCGACCGCGACAGTTTTGATGCAGAACTGGCCAAAACGGTGACCTCTTTCGCGCCCGATGTGGTCGTGCTCGCCGGGTTCATGCGCATTCTGACCCCGGTGTTCATCACGCCATTTGCAGGTCGGATGCTCAACATCCACCCATCTTTGTTGCCGGCATTCACTGGTTTGCATACCCATCAGCGTGCGCTGGATGCGGGTTGTAAAGTGACCGGGGCAACCGTGCATTTTGTGACGCCAGAGCTCGACCATGGGCCCATCGTGGCCCAGGCCGTGGTGCCTGTTTTGGCCGGTGACACCGAAGAGACACTGTCCGCCCGTGTTCTGAAGCAGGAACATCGGATGTACCCGCAAGCGCTGCGTTGGTTCATAGACGGCGATCTGTCAGTTGACGCCGATGGCATCGTTCGCCAACTCAAAGGCCAGTCACAGCTATTTGGACTTTGATGTGGCCTCAGCGGTCTGCACCTGGCCCACTTCGAGCGGCGCCAACCCGGGTGGTGGGTTGGTGGGCCCAATGAAGTCAAAACGTTTGCGCAACACGCCGTCCACCTCCAGTGATTCAAAGAACATACTGTGGTCGCGCACCCACCAGCCGGTGTTGTTGTACATCGGCCTGTACACCACCATCGGAGCCTCGGTTTCGCTGTGGCGGGCAACGCCGATGACCTCGTAATCGCCTCCCTTGTAGTGGCGGTAGTGGCCCAACACGGTGGTGGGCATGGGGGGCAGGGCGTTCAAGTCTTTGGGCGCAATGGAACTCACGGGCTGATCTCCTGGGTTAAACACAAGCAAGCCCAACGATAATTCACCCATGCATCCCAACGCCCTCGTCGAACTTGCCACAGAACTGCTGCATCAAGTGCTGCAGTTTGATTCCCCCGCCGACAGCATCGTGTCGCGTTTTTTCCGCCAACAACGGGGTCTTGGGCCCCGTGAGCGCCATACCCTGGCTGAAACCACGTACATGGTGCTGCGAAAGCGTTTGTTGTTTGAAAACCAGGCCAAGTCGGGCAAAGGTGAAATGGTGCGGCGTCTCGCACTCCTGGGCTGGCAAGGCAACGCCGCGTTTTTGCGGGCCGCCCTGACCGACTACGAGCAAGAATGGCTGCCCAAAATGTTGGCCGTTCACTCCAGCACCCTGCCGGAAAAGCTGCGTCACAACCTTCCGGACTGGCTTGCGGATGCACTCAAAGCCTCACTCGGTGCAGATTTTTGGCCGGTGGTGAATGCGTTGAACGACACCGCCCCGCTGGACTTGCGTGTGAACACCTACAAAACCAGCCGCGAGGAGGCCCAAAAGGCACTGATGATGGCTGGCCATCAAGCCAGAGTCACACCGTATTCCCCCTGGGGGCTGCGCTTGGACAACAAGATGGCTTTGCAAACCTTGGATGTTTTCAAGCGCGGCGATGTGGAGGTGCAGGATGAAGGCAGCCAATTGCTCGCGCTATGTTTGGATGCCAAACGCGGCGAGATGGTGACCGATTTCTGTGCGGGTGCTGGAGGCAAAACTTTGGCCCTGGGTGCAAGCATGCGCAATACGGGGCGGCTCTATGCCTTCGACACCTCAGGCCATCGGCTTGCAGCACTGAAACCTCGTTTGGCACGCAGTGGACTGTCCAATGTTTATCCGGTGCAGATCGCCCATGAACGGGATGACCGCATCAAACGGTTGGCAGGGAAAATGGACCGGGTGCTGGTGGATGCGCCCTGCTCCGGTTTGGGTACGCTGCGCCGTAACCCAGATTTGAAATGGCGGCAAAACGCCGAGTCCGTGCGCGAGTTGCAAGCCAAACAAATTGCCATCTTGACCAGCGCCGCACGACTGGTCAAACCTGGCGGTCGGTTGGTGTACGCCACCTGCAGTTTGCTTGAAGGCGAAAACGAGGCTGTGGCCGCTTCTTTTGGCGAAACTCAAGCCCATCACTTCAAGGTTGTGCCGGCACAGGAGGTTTTGGCCAAAGCCCATGCGGGACAGCCTGGTGAATTGGTGTCGGGTGATTTCCTACGTTTGTGGCCACACCGCCATGGCACCGACGCTTTTTTTGCAGCGGTTTGGGAGCGTGTTTGACCCGCGATGGGACATCCTTTTTGTCAAGGGCCTGCTTGATCCGGGTCAAATCGCGCTCAGATACTTCAAAGAACCGGCGATATGGCCTTGTTTTCCGGGGGTAACGACTGCCCATCCGGCCAGGGGGTCGCCTACAATGAGTTACCGCCTGTGTATGGGCGTTTTGAAAGCATTTGAATGAATATGATTTCTACGGTGTTTGACAGTGTTCTTGACTGGCTGGCTAATGGCCTGATTCAAACCACTTGGTGGCAGTTGGTGGTGGTCGCGCTAGTTTTGACGCATATCACCATCGCATCGGTGACCATCTTTTTGCACCGCTCCCAGGCGCACCGCTCGCTTGACCTCGGACCCATTCCTTCCCACTTTTTCCGATTCTGGTTGTGGTTAACCACTGGCATGGTCACCAAAGAATGGGTGGCCATTCACCGCAAGCACCATGCCAAATGCGAGACTGAAGAAGACCCACACAGCCCGGTAACCCGCGGGATCAAAACCGTGTTACTGACCGGCAGCGAGCTTTACCGCGCCGAGTCCAAAGTTCAAGAGACACTGGACAAGTACGGCCACAACACCCCAGACGATTGGCTCGAACGTAACCTTTACACCCGGTTTTCCTGGCAAGGCGTTGGCCTGATGCTCATCATCAACCTCGCTTTGTTCGGTGCGATCGGTGCCACCATTTGGGCTGTTCAAATGGCCTGGATCCCCATCACTGCAGCCGGCATCATCAACGGCTTGGGTCATTTCTGGGGTTACCGCAACTTTGAGGCGGCTGACGCGTCAACCAACATTTCGCCTTGGGGCATCATCATTGGCGGTGAAGAGTTGCACAACAACCACCATACCTACCCCACGTCGGCCAAGCTTTCTGTCAAGCCTTTCGAATTTGACATTGGCTGGGGTTACATCCGTGCGCTCGAAATGCTGGGTTGGGCCAAGGTGCGCAAAACAGCGCCGCAGCTCAAACTCGGTGAGATTAAGCCTGTGGCCGACGCAAAGACCCTGGAAGCCATCATCGCCAATCGTTATGAAGTGATGGCGAAGTACGCCCGCAACTTGCGCGAGGCTTGTGCCGCCGAGATGGACCGTGTGAAATCTGAAGGCGCCGCCGGACAGGTTAAGTTGGCCAATCTGCGTTTGGCTCAGCGCTGGTTGCACCGCGATGCGGACAAAATCCCACCATCTGCCAAAGCACAACTCGATAAGGCAGTGGCGGATCACCCAGGCTTGGCCCAGTGGGTGCACATGCGAGAAGAATTGCGCCAGCTCTGGACGCGGACGAATGTATCCGCTGAACAGTTGGTCGCGGATCTTCAAGCCTGGTGCAAAAAGGCAGAGGGCAGCGGAATTGCGTCCTTGCGGGAATTTGCGCTCAAGCTGAGGGCGGCCCAACACGCTTGAGTGGTCCCGCCTTGGCTCAAAACCCGCCACTGGCGGGTTTTTGTTTTTCCCAGCCCAGCTTCACGCGACGCACCTGCCGCACCTGACTTCCAACAGAGTCGATATCGTCAATGCAGAGGGTGTGGTTGGGCGCCGTGCCAGGGGCGGCGGGTGTGACTCGCGTATCCTTGCAGCCATGAATTCATTGCTCAGCTCTTTTTGGCGTGCTGCGCTGTATTGCTTGCACCCCAAGGTCATTGGGCTGTCTCTTTTGCCTCTCGGCATCATGACCGCATTGGCAGGTGGACTGGCCTACTGGTACTGGGAGCCTGCAATTGATTTGGTGCGTGCGCAACTCAGTGCCTTGTCATGGCTTGAATCGTTGCATGTCTGGCTGGAAAAAATCGGCTGGGGGGGCATGTGGACGATGTTGGCGCCTCTGCTGGTCGTGGTAGTGGCCACACCCGTCATTGTCGTGCTGTCGCTGCTTCTGGTGGCTGCTTTCATGACGCCATCGATGGCCAGATTGGTTGCGAAGCGGCGCTTCCCTGCTTTGGAGAAAAAACAGGGCGGCTCGTTTTGGGGTGGTGCAATGGTCGCGTTTTTCTCCACGTTCATGGCCTTATTGCTGATGTTGCTGTCGGTCCCTCTGTGGTTGATCCCACCCTTGGTGTTGATTCTGCCGCCCTTGATTTGGGGCTGGCTGACCTACAAAGTGATGACTTATGACGTGCTTGCCGAGTTCGCAACCCCGGAAGAACGTCGTGCTTTGATGCGTGCGCATCGCCCTGCCTTGCTGGGCATGGGTGTACTGACCGGGTATCTGGGTGCGGCGCCGAGTTTGCTTTTTGCATCCAGCATGCTCTGGGTGCTGATGGCACCGCTGCTGGTGCCGCTGGCGATTTGGATCTACACCCTGGTGTTCGCTTTTTCGGCGCTGTGGTTTTCACATTTCCTGCTGGCGGCTCTGGCCAAACAGCGTGGGGAACTCCCCGTGGATGATGGGGCGGGTGATCTTGTCGGTGGGAATGTGCCGACTGCGCTGCATTCATTGACGCCAAAACCTGCAACTCCTCCATCACTCTTGCCCCCAGTATGAAGACCGGTCTCATCATCGTCGGCGACGAAATTTTGTCGGGTAAACGGGAAGACAAGCACCTCGCCAAGGTGATTGAGCTGCTCTCCAAACGCGGCATGGCATTGTCGTGGGTGCGTTACTGCGGTGACGAGCCGGCGCAGCTCACGGCGGACTTGGTCTATGCCAATCAAAGCGGCGACCTGGTGTTTTCTTGTGGTGGTATCGGTGCCACCCCAGACGACCACACCCGGCAATGTGCAGCCGTCGCCTGGAATTTGCCGCTGCAAATGCATCCACAGGCCCATGACCTGATCATGGAACGCATGATGGCCATGGCTGCCGAGAAGGGCGAGGTGTTTGACGCCACTCGTGACCACAGCCATCGTCTGAACATGGGTGTGTTCCCACAAGGTGCTGCGATCATTCCCAACCCATTCAACAAAATTCCGGGTTTCTGGCTGAAGGGCGGGACAGGGCAGGGTGCGGTTTACTTTGTGCCTGGCTTTCCGGTGATGGCATGGCCCATGATTGAATGGGTACTGGATACGCACTATCCCCACTTGCACCGAAGCCAGGTTCAGCACGAATGTTCGGTCATTGTCAAAGGTGCGATGGAAGCGAGCTTGACGCCCCTGATGTTGGAAATAGAAGCCGCGTTCCCCGGCGTCAAGGTATTCAGCCTGCCCAGTGTGGACCATCCTCAATGGGGTAAGCACATTGACCTGGGTGTCAAAGGGGCCGACCCAGCGCAGGTTCAAGCCGCCTATGCGCAGATGCGCGCGGCACTGGTTTTGAAACAAGCCGAAATCGGCCCCGAAACAGTGCGTTAAGCGCACCAAAACAAGAATCTTGGACGCCTCATTACAGGGCGCAAGCGGGGGTGGTTGACCTCCTCACCCAGGCACTATGCTGGGCACGCTTTCTGCTACATTTTCGTGCGCCTTTTTACAGCTGCGAGCCAGCCCGAAAAGTGCCGGTTCTACCTTCCTCCCCCTCAAACAAGTTTTCCGCTAGGAGATTCTGATGGCCAAGACCGTCGCCGACGTGATCAAGATGGTGAAGGACAACGAAGTCAAATTCGTCGACTTCCGCTTCACCGACACCCGCGGCAAAGAGCAGCATGTCACGGTGCCTGTGTCGCACTTTGATGAAGACAAATTCACCTCGGGCCATGCGTTTGACGGCTCATCCATTGCCGGTTGGAAGGGAATTGAGGCGTCGGACATGCAGCTCATGCCCGACCCCAACACCGCCAACATCGACCCGTTCTTTGAAGAGCCCACCCTGATCCTGACCTGCGATGTGGTCGAGCCAAGTGATGGCAAACCTTATGAGCGCGATCCACGCTCCTTGGCCAAACGTGCTGAAGCCTATATGCGCGCGTCCGGTCTGGGCGACACCGCTTATTTCGGACCAGAACCTGAGTTTTTCGTGTTCGACAGCGTGCGTTGGGGCAACGACATGTCGGGCTGCTTCTCCAAGATTGAATCTGAAGAAGCCGCCTGGAACACGGGTAAAGAGTACGAGCATGGCAACTCGGGCTACCGCCCTGCAGTCAAAGGCGGTTACTTCCCGACCCCGCCCGTGGACTCGATGCAAGACATGCGCTCCGAGATGTGCCTGATCCTTGAGTCACTGGGCATTCCTTGCGAAGTGCACCACCACGAGGTGGCCAATGCCGGACAAATGGAAATTGGCACCAAGTTCAGCACGCTGTTGCAGCGCGCAGACTGGGTCCAGTTGCAAAAGTATGTGATCCAGAACGTGGCTCACGCCTACGGTAAAACTGCTACCTTCATGCCCAAGCCCATCGTGGGCGACAACGGCAGCGGCATGCACGTTCACCAGTCGGTTTGGAAAGATGGCAAAAACCTGTTTGCTGGCGACGGCTATGCCGGTCTGTCGGAGTACGCTTTGTTCTACATCGGCGGCATCATCAAACACGCTCGTGCACTGAATGCCATCACCAACCCTGGCACCAACAGCTACAAACGCTTGGTCCCTGGTTTTGAAGCGCCGGTGAAGCTGGCCTACTCTTCGAAGAACCGCTCCGCATCGATTCGCATTCCTCACGTGGCCAATCCCAAAGGCCGCCGTGTCGAGGCGCGTTTCCCCGATCCTTTGATGAACCCTTACCTCGGATTCTCCGCGTTGTTGATGGCTGGTTTGGACGGTGTGGAAAACAAGATCCACCCCGGCGAGGCTGCAAGCAAAGACCTCTACCACCTGCCACCAGAGGAAGACGCGAAGATCCCAACCGTTTGCCACAGCTTGGATCAAGCGCTGGAGTACCTCGACAAAGACCGGGCTTTCTTGACCAAGGGCGGCGTGTTCACCGATGCCTACATCGACGCTTACATCGATCTGAAGATGCAGGACGTGACCCGCTTCCGCATGGCGACCCATCCCGTTGAATTCGACATGTACTACACGTTGTAAGTCCAGTGCTCGGCCTTTTGGCCAGCAAGCTGCAAAGGGACGGCCTGGCCGTCCCTTTGATTTTTCGGGGCGTCAAAAGGGGAACCAAAACCTTGAGCCACAATCCACGCTCCATCCCAGTGCGCCCACCGTCCGGTAGGGGTGCCCAAGATCCGGAGTCGAAAAGAATGAATCCATTGGTGTTGAAGCAGATGCGTCCTGTGCTGGGTCGAGTTCTCTGTATGGGTGTCTGTTTGACCGCTTTGACCGCTGCGGCCCAAGGACAGGTTTACCGCTGCCCCGGTAATCCTGTGCTGTACACCGACGCCATCAGCGCCAAAGAAGCCCTGGAGAGGGGTTGCAAAACCATCGAAGGCACACCCATCACTGTGGTGCCGTCCTTGCGTCCCAAGGGAGGCAGTCCTGCTCCTGCAGGTGTTAACACCAGCCCGACGGCCAAAGTAGACCCTAATGCGCAGCGCAACCGCGACGGCGAGCGCCGCACGATTCTTGAAAGCGAGCTCAAGAAAGAGGAGGGTGCCCTGGCGCAGCTCAAAGCGGAGTACAACAACGGTGAGCCCGAGCGCCGTGGCGACGAACGCAATTACCAGAAGTACCTTGACCGCACCGCCGAGCTCAAGGCCGCGATCGCCCGCAAAGAGGCCGACATCGCCGCATTGAAGCGCGAAATTGGCAAATTGCCTTGAGATTTCGGTAGGCGAACGGTTGCAGAGCATGGCGGGTTGTTGACATGTCCAGCCTCGGGCGTAAACCGCCACAAGAGTCGTTCTCCGCTTTTGACCACCTGGCGACCATGGTTGTTGTCGTCGACCCGCAAGGACGCTGCTCCTTTGCCAATTCAGCGCTGGAAGAGGCGCTGGGCCTTTCTCGTCGGCATGTGCTGGGAGCCTCTGTATTCGACTGGTTTGTTGAAAATGACTTGTTGCGGGAAACGGTAGCGGCGGTTTCCCGCAACCAGTTTTCGACCAGTCGGTTGGAAGGGCATCTGAGAAGGTTTCCTGTTTCCAATGCCGATGCCTTGGCGGTGCATGTCATCGTGAACCAAATGGGGATGGGTGGCCAGGTCGTGATTGAGCTGATCGAGGTTGAACAACAAGCCCGGCAAGACCGTGAAGAACGTGCGTTGGACCAAGCCCAAGCCAACAAAGAGCTGATTCGCAATCTGGCCCACGAAATCAAAAACCCCTTGGGCGGCATCCGCGGCGCAGCGCAACTGCTGGAGATGGAAATTGGCTCTAAGCCACTGACGGAATACACCCAGGTCATCATCAAAGAAGCCGACCGCCTGCAAGTGCTGGTGGACAGGCTGTTGGCACCCCACCGCAAGCCCCATGTGGTGACCGACATGAACATCCACGAAGTGTGCGAGCGGGTTCGGGCCCTGATCGTGGCTGAGTTTCCCAAGGGCTTGCAAGTCGTGCGCGACTACGACATCTCCATTCCCAATTTTCAAGGCGACCCGGAGCAACTGATTCAAACCCTGCTCAACATCACCCACAACGCAGCACAGGCTTTGACCGACCGACTGGCGCAAGGTGATGCCCGCATCATCATCCGCACGCGTATCGCCAGACAAGTAACGCTTGGAAAGCAGCGCTTTCGACTGGCACTGGAATTGCATGTCGAAGACAACGGCCCGGGCATTCCCGAGTCCCTGCGTGACCGCATCTTCTATCCCTTGGTTTCTGGGCGAGAAGGGGGGTCAGGTTTGGGGCTCACCCTGGCTCAAACCTTTGTTCAGCAACACCAAGGCATCATCGAATGCGAAAGCACACCGGGACAAACCATCTTCAAAATTGTGATGCCACTGGCTTGAATGGCTCCCAAACACAACAAGGATGTCAGCGATGAAGCCGATCTGGGTGGTTGACGACGACCAGTCCATTCGATTCGTCCTCGAGAAAGCGCTGGCGCGAGAGAACCTCGCAGTGCGCAGTTTCACCAACGCCCGCGACGTGCTCGCCGCGCTTGAGGAGGAACAGCCGCAGGTCATGGTCTCGGACATCCGCATGCCCGGTGGCTCGGGCGTGGAGTTGCTGGGCAAAGTCAAGGCGCTGTACCCCGCCTTGCCCGTCATCATCATGACGGCTTATTCCGACCTGGACAGCGCCGTCAGCGCCTTCCAAGGTGGAGCATTCGAGTACCTGCCCAAACCCTTTGACGTCCCCAAAGCGGTTGAGCTGATCCGACGCGCGCTGGAAGAAAGCATGCAGGAAGTCGTTTCCGACGAACGGCTGGCCGACATGCCCGAAATGTTGGGCCAGGCCCAGGCCATGCAGGATGTGTTTCGCGCCATTGGCCGGCTGAGCCAAAGCATCGTGACTGTGCTGATCACTGGCGAATCGGGATCGGGCAAAGAATTGGTGGCGCAGGCCCTGCACAAACACAGCCCAAGGGCCAGCGGTCCTTTTGTGGCCATTAACACCGCGGCGATTCCTAAGGACTTGTTGGAGAGTGAGCTTTTTGGCCATGAGCGCGGCGCCTTCACAGGCGCTCAAACCACACGTCGTGGCCGCTTTGAGCAGGCTGATGGCGGCACGCTGTTTCTGGACGAAATTGGCGACATGCCATTTGATTTGCAAACCCGTTTGTTGCGTGTGCTGTCCGACGGGCAGTTTTACCGTGTGGGCGGCCACAGCCCCATGCGCAGCAATGTGCGGGTCATTGCGGCGACCCACCAGAATCTCGAGGACAGGGTCAAACAAGGCGTTTTTCGGGAGGACTTGTTCCATCGCCTGAACGTCATCCGCCTGCGCCTGCCTGCACTGCGGGAAAGGGGCGAGGACATTCCTGCTTTGGCTCGTTTTTTCTTGCAGCGCAGCGCCAAGGAATTGGGCGTGGAGGCCAAACGCATTTCTGATGCGGCACTGGACCGTTTGAAGCGATTTTCTTTCCCCGGCAACGTGCGACAGCTCGAAAACATTTGCCACTGGCTGACGGTCATGGCCGCCACACAATTGATTGAAGTCAAGGACTTGCCGCCGGAGTTGCTGGGCGACGGGCCGACCAGCGACAGCGTGGTATCGGTCGCCGGTGGCGAGGGGGCCCACCCTGCGGCAACCGCGACCGTTTGGACCGCGCCTCCAGCTGCGGCCCCGGGAAACCCGTGGCTTGCAGACCTTGAACGCGAGTCGCGCCGACTGCTGGATGCCGGAGTTCCCGATGTCTGGGACACTTTGAGCAAACAGTTTGAGGCCAAGCTCATCCAGGCAGCCTTGGATTCAACCCGAGGGCGTCGTATCGAAGCGGCGCAAAAACTCGGCATAGGCCGCAATACCATCACCCGAAAAATTCAGGAATTGGGGTTGGAAGACTGAGTGAGTCGTCGGCGGGGCAGGGGTGTTCACAAGATGAGGTATCTTGCGCAGCATGACTTCTCAACCGCCGACCCACACCTTCTTCTGGCACGACTACGAAACCTTCGGCGTTCGCCCCCGGCGTGACCGTCCTGCCCAGTTTGCGGGCATACGCACGGATGCCGACTTGAACGAAATTGGGCAACCGGCCATGTTCTACTGCCAGCCGGCGCCCGACACCTTGCCAGACCCAGAGAGCTGTTTGCTCACCGGCATCTTGCCCCAAACCTGTTTGCAGCGCGGTGTACCTGAGCATGCATTTGCAGCCCGCATTGAAGCCGAACTCGGCCAGACCGGCACCATCGGCGTGGGTTACAACAGCATCCGTTTCGACGATGAGGTCACGCGGCATTTGTTCTGGCGCAACCTCATCGACCCCTATGCCCGCGAGTGGCAAAACGACTGCGGTCGCTGGGATTTACTCGATGTGGTGCGCAGCTGCTATGCGTTGCGGCCCGAAGGGTTGTCATGGCCCCAGCATGAAGATGGCAGGCCATCGTTCAAGTTAGAGCATTTAACCGCCGCCAACGGTTTGGCCCACCACGCTGCCCATGATGCACTGTCCGACGTTCGCGCCACGGTGGCACTCGCCCGCTTGATCAAACAGCAGCAACCTCGGCTGTGGGACTTCTGCCTCAAGCTGCGCAAAAAAGAAGCGGTGCAGGCAGAAATTGGCTGGGGCGAACCCAAACCCTTCCTCCACATTTCAGGCATGTACCCGGTCGAACGCGGCTGCACGGCGGTGGTGTGGCCGCTTGGGCCCCATCCGGTCAACAAAAATGAGTTGATCGTGTGGGATTTGTCAGCCGATCCCTGCAGCCTGGAGACCCTGAGCGCGGCTGAGGTACGTGAGCGCATGTTCAACAAGCAGGAGCAGTTACCTGAAGGCGTGAGCCGTTTGCCCATCAAAACCATCCACATCAATAAGTCGCCCATGGTCATCGGTCAGCTCAAGACGCTCGGTGCCCACAACGCCGAACGTTGGGGCATTGACCTTGAACTGGCCTTGCGACATGCCGAGGTGGCACGACACTTGAAGTTGCAGCCTGGTTTGTGGACGGAAGTTTTTGAGCGTCCTAAGGCGTCCGCACCCGTGGATATGGACGAAGACCTGTACGGCGGTTTCGTGGGCAACAACGACAGGCGTTTGCTGAATCGCCTGCGTTCGCTGACGCCTGAGCAGTTGGCGGCCGAGCGTGTTCATTTCGACGATGCGCGTTTGGAGGAAATGCTGTTTCGCTACCGCGCCCGAAATTTCCCCGGCACTTTGAACGAGTTAGAAACGACCCGTTGGGCGCAGCTCCGCGTTGAGCGTTTGCACGAGGGAGCCGGTGGTCTGGTGTCACTGACACAGTTCTTTGAGCGCATCGACCAGCTCAGCGAAACCGCCGACGAACGCGGGCAAGAGATTCTGGGTGCGCTTTACGACTACGCGGAACAAATCGCGCCTGAGGTTTGAGGCCGTTGCTCGTCTATAGAATTTGCAACCCCCGTCATACGCCACGAGCCCACCCATCATGCCTCCTTCTTCCACCGCTTCGGCGCCTGTCGTGATCGTTGGAGCGGGCCTGGCGGGCCTGACGGTGGCGCTGCACACGGCTGATCATCGGCCTGTCGTGGTGCTTGCTAAACGCAATTTGAATGAAGCCGCCACCGCCTGGGCCCAGGGGGGCATTGTGGGTGTGCTCGGAACCGACGACAGCATTGCCTCCCATGTGCACGACACCCAGGACGCAGGCGCGGGTTTGGTCGATGAAGAAACCGCGCGTTTCATCGCGGAAAACAGCGCCCGTGCCATTGAATGGTTGGTGGCCCGCGGGGTGCCGTTTTCTGGTGACCCGGACGGCCCCTTGGGCCTGCACCTCACCCGTGAGGGCGGTCATGCGGTGCGCCGCATTGCCCATGCGGCCGACGCCACGGGCAAGGCCATTCACGACGTGCTGCTCGACGCCGTGCGTGCCCATCCCAACATCAAGTTGCTCGAACGCTGGATGGCGGTGGACCTCATCACCTCCCGCCATCTGAAGCGTGACGAGATGACACGCGTCTACGGCGTCTATGCACTGAACATCGACACCCAGCGGGTGGAAACCCTGGCGGCGTCCTCTGTGGTGCTGGCCACGGGGGGGGTGGGCAAGGTTTATCGCTACACCAGCAACCCTGACACCGCCACAGGCGACGGCATTGCCATGGCGTGGCGCGCGGGGTGTCGGGTCGGCAACATGGAATTCATTCAGTTCCACCCCACCTGCCTTTACCACCCCCAAGAACGCACTTTTTTGATCACCGAGGCGCTGCGCGGGGAGGGCGCACATTTGTTGCTGCCGGGCTTTGAAGGTGACGCAGCTCGTTTCATGGCGGCGCACGATGAACGGTTGGAGCTGGCACCGCGCGACATCGTCGCCCGTGCGATTGACTTTGAGATGAAAAAACACGGCCTGGACCATGTCTGGTTGGACGCCACCCCGATCGTGAAGGAAAAAGGCGAGGCCTTCCTCAAAGAACACTTTCCCACCATCCATGCGCGGTGCCTCAAGCTGGGCATTGACATCGCTCGGCAGCCGATACCGGTGGTGCCCGCCGCCCATTACACCTGTGGTGGTGTGGTGACCGACCTCAACGGGCGCTGTGATGTGCCGGGTTTGTATGCCGTGGGTGAGACGACTTACACCGGGCTACATGGTGCCAACCGTTTGGCCAGCAATTCACTCTTGGAATGCGTGGTGCTGGGACGTACCTGCGCGACCGATCTGCTGACCCAAACACAAAATGAGGTGCCAGGGTTGCCGGCCTGGGACGAAAGCCAAGTGGAAAACGCCGATGAACAGGTGGTCATTGCCCACAACTGGGACGAACTGCGTCTTTTGATGTGGAACTACGTGGGCATCGTTCGCACCACCAAACGCCTGGAGCGGGCGCTGCACCGCATCAAGCTGTTGCGTGGAGAGATTGACGATTACTACGCCAATTTCCGCGTCAACCGCGACCTGCTCGAACTGCGCAATTTGGTGGATTGCGCCGAACTCATTGTCCGCTCGGCGCTGTTACGCCACGAGAGCCGTGGCCTGCATTTCAGCCGCGACTTTCCTCAAACCTTGCCTGTGAGTTTTCCAACCGTGCTGGTACGCCAGGCACGCAGCGGGAAAAAACCAAAAACCTATGGGCTTAGTGGCTGAGGGCTTTCAGGAGCGAACGCGCATCGCCGTTCTGGCCTGAACAAATTCCAGCGCGAATTGCACAGCCTCGTTGATGCCTCGTTCGATTTCGGTTCGCTCTTTGTCCGTCAAGTAAAAAGCAAAATCCACTTCGTGGCGGATGTAACGCGGCTGCAGCCGGTTTAAGGCCACACAGGCGATGTCGGCCACGAGGTCGCCGTCGTCGTCCAGATGCGGGAACTTGGCGGTGGCCTCGTTCACCGCGCGGAAGACCAAACGTTCGTGGTAGTTGTGGACGCTTTCAAATTCAGTGCTCATGGCGCTCTCGTGCTGGGACGTTGAGGGGTCGTCTCGGCAGTATCTGGCGCTTCGATTGCATCAAAGTGTGGAAATGCGGGGTGATTTACCTGCCATTTCAGATCGACCTGTGCATACCGCCAAAAAAACAGGACCCGACGTGGGTCCTGCCTGAGAAAAGGAAGGGGCAGCGTGCTTACTTCAACATCACCTCCACACGCCGAGCTTCATCGGGGTTGCCAGTGCCCACCGTTTGTTCCGGTTTCTTCAGTTCCACTTTGTCCTCGGCCACACCGAGCGCCTTCAAGGTGTCACGCACCATCAGGGCACGTTCTTTCGCAAGTTCAGCGTTCTTGGCGGGGTCACCGCTCGCATCATGGAAGCCGCTCACCACGGCCATCTTGCCTGCGCCCACGCCTTGCACAATGTCTGACAACGCTTTCCCAGCCTCCGCGGGCAAACTGCTTGTGCCGCTGGCGAAGAAAAACTTCACCACTCCGTTTTCAACACGCACCGAAGAGCCCTGCGTGGCGTTAGCGGTGGCGGCCACCGGGGTGGGTACGGCCGTGACGACGGGTGCTTTGGTCACGACGCCCGGCAACAAGGGAACGATGAGCAGGGCCACGATGTTGATGATTTTGATCAAAGGATTGACCGCGGGTCCGGCCGTGTCTTTATAGGGGTCGCCTACGGTGTCACCAGTGACAGCGGCTTTGTGCGCCTCGCTGCCTTTGCCGCCGTGGTGGCCGTCTTCAATGTATTTTTTGGCGTTGTCCCAAGCACCGCCGCCTGTACACATGGAGATGGCAACGAAGAGGCCGGTCACGATGGTGCCCATCAAGAGACCGCCCAATGCGGCTGGGCCAAGGAAGAGGCCCACCAGAATCGGCACCACCACGGGCAACAAACTCGGGATGATCATTTCCTTGATGGCGGCGGTGGTGAGCATGTCCACTGCTTTGCCGTATTCGGGTTTGCCGCTGCCATCCATGATGCCCTTGATGTCGCGGAACTGGCGGCGCACTTCCACCACCACCGCACCCGCGGCCCGGCCCACCGCCTCCATGGCCATGGCACCGAAGAGGTAGGGAATCAGTCCACCGATGAAAAGGCCAACGATGACCTTGGGGTCGCTCAAGTCAAAACTCACGCTCAAGCCGCGTGACTCCAACGAGTGGGTGTAGTCCGCAAACAGCACCAGGGCGGCCAGACCTGCAGAACCAATGGCATACCCTTTGGTCACGGCTTTGGTGGTATTGCCTACCGCGTCGAGCGGGTCGGTGATGTCACGGACGCTCTTGGGCAACTCCGACATCTCAGCGATGCCTCCGGCGTTGTCGGTGATGGGGCCATAGGCGTCCAGCGCCACCACAATGCCTGCCATGCTCAACATGGCGGTGGCAGCCACCGCAATGCCATAAAGCCCGGCCAGTTGGTATGAAACCAAGATAGCCACACACACAAACAGCACCGGCCACGCGGTGGAGCGCATGGAAACGCCCAGGCCTGCGATGATGTTGGTTCCGTGCCCGGTGGTCGAGGCTTGCGCAATGTGTTGCACCGGCGAGTACTGGGTGCCGGTGTAGAACTCGGTGATCCACACCAACGCCGCTGTCAGCACCAGGCCCACCGCACAGGCACCGAAGAGTTTCATGTGCGTGCCAGCGCCCATGGCGTCTGCGGGCATGACCCAGGCGGTCACGAACCAAAAGGCGATCAGGGACAACACGCCCGCGACGATCAGGCCTTTGTAAAGCGCTGGCATGACGTTTTTCATGCCGGGGCTGGCCTTGACGAAATAGCAGCCAATGATGGAGGCGATGATGGACACGCCACCCAGCAGCAAGGGGTAGATCACGGCCTGCATGGCAGCCCCCGTGACCACCAGTGCGCCCAAGGCCATCGTGGCGATCAAGGTGACTGCATAGGTCTCGAACAAGTCGGCGGCCATTCCGGCGCAGTCGCCCACGTTGTCGCCCACGTTGTCGGCGATCACCGCGGGGTTGCGAGGGTCGTCTTCCGGGATGCCCGCTTCCACCTTGCCCACCAGGTCAGCGCCCACGTCAGCACCCTTGGTGAAAATGCCGCCGCCCAAACGGGCGAAGATGGAAATCAGCGACGCGCCGAATGCAAAACCCAGCAAGGGCTTGAGCGTGGCGGCCAAAGTTGCGTCGGGTGCGGCATGGCCAGTGAGGTAGATCAAACAAGCAGTCACGCCCAACAGGCCCAGGCCCACCACCAGCATGCCTGTGATGGCGCCGCCCTTGAACGCGACGTCCAGCGCCTGAGACATGCCTTGTGTGGCGGCTTGGGCGGTGCGCACATTGGCTCTCACCGACACGTTCATGCCTATGAAACCGCAAGCGCCTGACAGCACCGCGCCGACGACAAAACCGATGGCGGTTGTTTTGTCCAGGAAGATGGCAATCAGCACTGTGAGCACCACGCCCACGATGGCAATGGTTTTGTACTGGCGGGCCAAGTAGGCGGCCGCACCTTGTTGAATGGCGCTGGCAATTTCCTGCATGCGCGCATTACCCGCGCTTTGCGACAAGATCCAGCTGCGCTGGACAAAACCATAGATGACTGCGGCCAAGCCGCAAGCCAGCGCCACATAAAGCGCCATTTGAGTCGACATCAGAGTCTCCTTTTTTTAGTTCATCAACGGGGGCGATGGCACGGGCCATGAAGAACATGGGCGGCTGCATCTGCCCGGCGCATCCTACGGTCTGAAATTGGTCAAAGCAATGTCAGCGGCATGGTGTTTACCAGCGGTTTGCGGGTGCTTATGGCCGGTGCTGTTCACGAAGGGATTGGCCTCGCCGTTAAAATCAGGGTTCTCCCGAACCTACACGAGACTGACATGAGTTTGCACAACGTCCCCCCAGGTAAAAAAGCTCCCGACGAATTCAACGTCATCATTGAGATTCCAATGAATGCCGACCCGATCAAGTACGAGGTCGACAAAGAAAGTGGCGCGCTGTTTGTGGATCGTTTCATGACCACCGCCATGCATTACCCCTGCAACTACGGTTACATCCCGCAAACCTTGGCTGACGATGGTGACCCGGTCGATGTTCTGGTGATCACACCTTATCCGCTGACCCCGGGGGTGGTGGTGACCTGCCGTCCGATCGGTGTTTTGATGATGGATGACGAAGCGGGCGGCGATGCCAAACTCTTGGCGGTGCCCATTGACAAGGTGCTGCCCATTTACAGCCACTGGCAAAAACCCGAAGACATCAACCAAATGCGCCTGAAGGCCATCCAGCACTTCTTTGAGCACTACAAGGATTTGGAAGCTGGCAAGTGGGTCAAGGTCAAAGGCTGGGAAGGTCCGCAAGCGGCCAAAGATGAAATCACCAACGGCTTGGCCGCCTACCTCAAAGCCAAATAAGCCTTGGCATGTTGCTGTTGTTGTCCCCCGCCAAGTCACTGGACTTCGACACGCCCCATGCGGTGGGTCGCCCGACGCAGCCGCAGTTTCTGGCTCAGTCTGCTGAGCTGATTGCACGACTGAAGAATCTGTCGGTAGCGGAGGTGGCCAGCTTGATGGATTTGTCGGAGTCCCTCGCAACGCTCAACGTGGGACGTTTCGGCTTATGGTCTGAAAAGGCCACTGCCAAAAACAGCAAACCGGCGGTGCTGGCGTTCAACGGCGACGTGTACGACGGCCTGCAGGCCGCCACACTGAGTGCGGACGATCTGGCATGGGCACAGCAGCACGTGGCGATTCTGTCTGGCCTGTATGGCGTGCTGCGGCCCTTGGATCGGTTGCAACCCTATCGGCTGGAGATGGGCACGGCACTGACCACGCCAAAGGGCAAAAACCTGTATGCGTTTTGGGGTGACCTGCTGGCTGACCACTTGAATGAGAGGCTGGCCCGCGAACGCGATCCGGTCATCGTCAACTTGGCCTCCCAGGAGTATTTCAAAGTTGTCGACCGTCCGCGACTGCAACACCGTGTGGTCGAGTGCGTGTTTGAGGACTGGAAGGGCGGACGCTACAAGGTCATCAGTTTTTTTGCCAAACGTGCCCGCGGTTTGATGGCGCGGTTTGTCATCGCCCATCGATTGACCCAGGTCAAGCAATTGCAACGTTTTGACAGCGATGGATACGTTTTTGTCGCCGAGGCCTCCACGACCGACAGGCTGGTGTTCCGCAGGCGCTTGGCCGATTGAAGCGGCTGCGGCAGAATTCCGGCACACCGCCTCACTCGGGGCACTTCATTGAAGTTCCAACATTGACCTCAACCACATTCTCCGTACAAGCCATCACCCCCGAGCTGAGAGCTTGGATCGTGGCCCAGGCGCAGGCCGGCTGCACCCCTGAGGCCGTGTTGGCGTCCATGCGGGCCAGTGGCTGGCAAGAAGCCGTGGCCGTGCAAGCCTTGGAAGAGACCTTGCGTGGCCATTTGGTGGACCATGCCAAAGCCAATGGATTACCGGTGCCCGTGGTGGTACCCGAACCCATGGGTTTGGACGGCCCCTGCGTGCTCCATGCTGGTGACCGCGAGGTGCATGTTCTCAGCCACATGGTGTTGCCCCGCGTGGTGGTATTCGGTGGTTTGTTGTCCCATGCGGAATGTGATGAGTTGATGACCCTGGCGACCGCACGTTTGGCGCGCTCTGAAACCGTACAGACCGACACAGGTGGTAGCGAGGTCAATGAAGCCCGTACCAGCGAAGGCATGTTTTTCGGGCGCGAAGAAAATGCCTTGTGCGCACGCATCGAAGCGCGTATTGCCGCCTTGCTCAACTGGCCTTTGGTCAATGGAGAAGGGCTGCAAGTGCTCCGTTATCGGCCGGGCGCGGAGTACAAACCTCATTACGATTATTTCGATCCTGCACACAGCGGAACGGCCAGCATCCTTAAGCGGGGTGGGCAGCGCGTGGCCAGCTTGGTGATGTACCTCAATACCCCCACCCGCGGCGGCTGCACCACCTTCCCCGACGTCAAATTTGAAGTGGCGCCTGTCAAGGGCAACGCGGTTTTTTTCAGCTACGACAGACCCCACCCCATGACCAAAACCCTGCACGGCGGTGCGCCTGTCCTGGAGGGGGAAAAGTGGGTCGCCACCAAGTGGCTGCGCGAAGGCCGCTTTGACTGAGCTTCGCGTTTAGCGTGTCATTGCCGCAGATCTGGCAGGGCTTGCTGTGTGGTTGATGATGGGGTGCAAGTCCGCGAACGGGCGGTTTCTGGCAATGCGCTCGCGCTTACGCTCTTCCCATGTTTGTGGGCCTTCTAGCGGCCAAGTGTCGATGGCTGCAACCACATCTTGGCGCGGCATGCGGGCATAGGTAGGGCCGCCCAGCCGCAGCCACCAGCGTCCCGCGGGGTGTTTAAACGCCAACGGAGCTTTGCTGTCAAGCGCCCAAAAAACACAGGCCTGTTGTGCCCAAAACGCCTGCCGCTCAAAGTTAACACGGCCGGCAAAGCCGGTTTCCAGCGGAAGAATGGCCACGGCATCGGGCAGTTGAACCAGGGCGTAGCGCAGGTCACTCAGGGTTTCGCCCGGCGTTCGGTAAACAAACACAACACGCTCGATGTCGGGGGTGTGGATCCTATCGACCACCTCGTCTTCGCGAAAAACAACAATGTCTTGGCCGTGCCAAGCCGTGCGCCAGCAAACATGGTTCATGGGACGAAACTCCTGCAGTGAGGACGTGAAAGATAGGAACTCTTCCACGGTAGCCCTGCGAGCTTCGCCCTGTTGTGAGCATACGCATCAAGCTGCAACCTGAGTGACAGCTTGTTGGCTTGTGTCTCGCTGTAAGTGCCGCCTAAAGGCCCAGCTGCGGTCAGCGTTTGGGTGTGGTTAAACGGGCGCCTGCTGGCCGCTGGCTGGGCGAGCGATTGCTGGATTCACCTGAGCGATGGCTGTTGCCGCCGCCAGCGCTGCGAGTGCCTGGGTGGGCGGATTTGGCTGCGGGTGCTCTCCCTGATGTGGGCGCGCCGCCCGCTGCAGGGCGGCTTGGCCCCGAGGAAGAACGGCCACCACCGCCGCCGCCACTACTGCGGCGCATACCACCTCGGGCAGCGCCTTCACCAATCGTCATGCGGCCCAACACGATGGGCTCGGGTTTCTCATCGGGGCGGGGCGCGAACCCGGGAATGATTTCTTTGGGAATTTCGCGTTTGATGAGTTTTTCAATCTCGCGCAAGAAGCCGTTTTCATCCACACACACCAATGAGATCGCTTCGCCTTGTGCGCCGGCACGGCCGGTGCGGCCGATGCGGTGCACATAGTCTTCGGGGACGTTGGGCAGCTCAAAGTTGATCACATGGGGCAACTGGTCGATGTCGATGCCGCGTGCGGCAATGTCGGTGGCCACCAGCACTTGCAAGTCGCCAGTTTTGAATTCGGCCAGCGCTTTGGTGCGTGCTGTTTGGCTTTTGTTGCCGTGGATGGCCATGGCGGAGATGTCTTGTTTGAGCAAATGCTCCACCAAACGGTTCGCGCCGTGTTTCATGCGCGTAAAAACCAGCACCTGGTGCCAATCGTTTTCTTTGATGAGGTGGGTGAGCAGGTCTTTTTTCATCTCCCGGCTCACGGGGTGCACTTTTTGTGCGATGGCGTCGTTGGTCTGGTTGCGACGCGCCACTTCAATCAAGGCAGGTTTGTTCAGCAGCTTGTCGGCGAGGGCTTTGATCTCGTCGCTGAAGGTGGCCGAGAACAACAGGCTTTGTTTTTTAGCTGGCACCAAGGCCAGCACTTTTTTGATGTCGTGCACGAAACCCATGTCCAGCATGCGGTCGGCCTCGTCGAGCACAAAAATCTGAATGTGCGACAAATCCAGCGTGCGCTGGCCGGCGTGGTCGAGTAAGCGGCCCGGTGTGGCCACCAGGATGTCCACGCCTTTGCGCAGTTTGTCGATTTGCGGCTGCATGCCAACACCACCAAACATCACCATGGAGGTCAATGGCAGGTGCTTGCCATACAGGCGCACACTTTCTTCCACTTGCGCTGCGAGTTCGCGCGTGGGGGTCAGGATGAGGGCACGAATCGGAACGCGGCCTTTGGCATCACGCACGGGCTTTTCAAGTGACAGGCGATGCAACATGGGCAGCACGAATCCGGCAGTTTTTCCCGTACCGGTTTGTGCGCCGGCGAGCAAGTCGCCGCCGGAGAGCACGGCGGGAATGGCTTGCGATTGAATGGGGGTAGGGGTGGTGTAACCCTGCTCGTGAACAGCACGAAGCAGCGGCTCGGCCAGGCCGAGGGTGTCGAAAGACATGGGGGAAATCCAAAAAAACAGATCGGCCTGTCGCTCAGAAGATTTGAGCGCCAGTCGCAGGCTTCAGAATGCGGTGGGGATTTGCTGGCCGACAGGCCAATAGCAAATGCAAGTCAGGAGTGACGGCAACGGGGTGACTGGTGACCGCGTTGGTGGGTGCATTGTAGACGGCAAGTGCACGCCCAGCTTATGAGGCAAACGGTGATGATGGGTAGATGTATAGACGATGCCCGTGACTTGGCCGACTTTCAGGGGGCAAGCGGATGGTTTGGGAGAAGTGGGAGAGTTGACTCCGATGCCTCGTTGGCGCAGTGCCTGCGACCATTTCGTTGTACAACGGCCTGAAGAAGAACGGAAAGCAAGGAAACATGATCAAGTGGATTAAGTTTATTGGCTCGGTGGTGATTGACGAGATATGCATGAAGTCAAGGTACAAGGGGCCTGCAGGAAGCGACACTTTGTTAAGGTGTTTTTTAGCAACGGCCTTCTTTGTTGGCTTCTACTTTCTCATCTATTACTTTCCCTACGAGAAACCAGAGCCACGAAAAGTTGAATGGCACCGTTTAGTGGCCGGAGTCATGTGTTCTGCTGGGATTTTTGTTGCAGTGGCCGAGTATTCAATCTGGCTCTATCGAAGGACCAAAGCGCGGCTTCACCAGCACAGCTTGACGCTCCCGGGTATGTCCAACCAAGATTGAAGCCATTGGCAAAAAAGCATTAGAGACATCAGTGTCAAGCTTCCCAGGTCCATAAAACTACCTGCCAGAACATCGCTGAACGTCGCCTAAGTCATGCGCTGCTAAGTCACTTCCCGATGGGCAATGCCGTTGTGTCAAACCTGTGCACTTCGCAGTGTTTGCACCACAGGCCTGCGCAGCACGTCACGCAGTCCCCACCAGCCTGCGGCCCATGCGAGCAGGGCGCCTGTGATGGCACCGGCCAGGGGCACCCACGGTGCGGCTGTCCAGTTGAATTCGAATACATAACGCGCGAGCGCCCAGCCGACCGCCATGGCTGCTGCTGCTGCAAGGGTTCCAGCCAAAGCGCCGACACCGAGCAATTCAGCACGCTGCACCTTACGCAGCAAATCACCGCTGGCGCCCAAGGCCCGCATCACTGCGAATTCATGGGCACGTGCCTCGCGCGTGGCGGTGATGGCGGAGAACAGCACCACCAGCCCAGCGGCCAGCGTGAAGCCGAATAAAAACTCCACTGCGCGAATCACCTGGCCCAGCACACGCTGCACCTGGGCAATGGACGCCGACACGTCTACAGTGGTGATGTTCGGAAATTCACGGCTCAAGCCATTGTCAAAACCAGTTTGTGGCGGTGCTCGAAATGCGGCAATGCGGGTCGAGGGAAGCTCGGGCATTTGTGCCTGAGGGAAGAGCACAAAAAAGTTGACTCGCATCGACCCCCAGTCCACCTTGCGCAGGCTGGTGATTCGGCCTTCTACCAGTTGCCCGGCGATGTCGAACTGCATCCGGTCGCCCAACCGTAAACCCAGTGTGGTTGCCAAACCGTCTTCCACGCTGATGCCACCGGCTTCTTCGGCTTGCCAGCGGCCTTGGACAACGTCGTTGTGTCCTGGCAATTGGGCACTGTGGCTGAGATTGAACTCACGCTCCACCAGGCGCTGTGCGCGTTCGTTGTCGTACTGGTCATTCGCCACCGCCTTGCCATTGATGGCGGTCAGGCGACCACGAATCATCGGGTACCAGTCAAACTGCTGCACACCTGCGCTCTTCAGATGCTGCTGAAACGGTTCGCTTTGTTCAGGCTGGATGTTGATGACAAAACGGTTGGGCGCATCGGGCGGCGTGGCCTGGCGCCAACTGCTGATGAGGTCGGTGCGCAACAGCACGAGCAACATCAAGGCCAATAAGCCGACGCTCAATGCCGATACCTGCAACACCGCAAATCCAGGCCGAGCAGCAATTTGCCGTGTGGCCAGGATCAACCAACGCGGTGCGCGCGACTGCGGCACTGCACGCTGCAGGGCTTTTACCGAGAGCCAGCTCAGCAGCGCAAACGCAGCGACGGCCCCAGCAAAACCGCCCACCGTCATCAAACCCAACTTCCAGTCGCTGGCCACCGCCAGCAGGAGGGCAGCAAAGCCGCACAGCCCCGCCACCAATACCAGGACAGATGAAGTTTTGGGCGGCCCGACATCACGGCGCAGGACACGGAGCGCGGGCACGCGCGCCAATTGCAACACCGGCGGTAAGCCAAAACTCAGCAACAAGGTCATGCCCACACCCAAACCCCAAAGCGCGGGCCACAGCGAGGCCGCGGGCAGGCGGCCATCCACCAAACCGGACAACAACCAGACAAACACATGGTGCACCGCCCAGCCCAACAACACGCCGAGCAAACTGCCAAAGAGGCCGACCGCAGAAAACTCGATCCAGTACTGGGCGGCGATGCGCCGCTGCGATTGACCGAGCACCCTCAGCATGGCGCAGTCGTTCAAGCGGCGCTGTGCAAAGTCACGTGAGGCGATGGCCACTGCCACAGCCGCCAACAGGGCGGACAGCAGGGCCACGAGGTTAAGGAATTTTTCCGCCCGGTCCAGGGTCTGGCGCATTTCGGGTCGCCCTGCGTCGAGTGACTCCACGCGCACGCCGCGCAGTTGGTTCGCTTTGATTTGACCTTCGGCCCAATCGACAAACCGTTTCACCTCGGCGTCGTTCTGCTGCGCAGATGCCACAGCCAAACGGTAGGTGACGCGGCTGGCGGGTTGGATCAGCCCCGTGGCGGGCAGGTCTTTTTCGCTGAGCATCACACGCGGCGAAAAACTCATGAAGCCAGCACCCCGGTCGGGTTCGATGGTGATGATGCGAGCCACCTGGAGTGACGCGTCTCCCAGCAACAGCGAATCGCCCACCTTCAAGGCCAGCGAATCGAGCACGGCCTGCTCCAGCCAGACCGTTCCCGGTGCAGGCCCCCCTGCGGCGGGTTCGTCACCGTTTCCAGCCGAGTTCTGAACTCGGAGGGTGCCGCGCAATGGGTAGGTGTCGCTGACGGCCTTCACCGCCACCAGCCGCGCCGCCCCGCCTTGGGCATCGGGGGCGCGGGCCATGCTGGGGAAGGTGACGGTTCTCGCCTGTTTCAATCCCATGGACGCCGCTTGCTGGGCAAAGACCTCGGGGGTGGGTTTGTCGCTGGACAGCAGGGCATCACCGCCCAGCAACTGCCGCGCGTCTCGGGCCAAACCGGCGTTGAGCCTGTCTGCAAAAAATCCAACGGCGGTGAGGGCTGCTACCGCCAAGACCACGGCCACGACCAGCAGGCGGAGTTCTCCCGCGCGCAAATCGCGCCACAACTGCCGCCAGGAAAGCAGGGCAATCGAAGGGGGTTTGTGGGCGAGGGGTGGCGTGCTGGTCGACATGGCGTCACCTTACACCAGGCGGCCTTTCCCGGTTGTTTACAGGGATGTCGCGTCACACGTCACCGCCTGAACGCTGAGTACAAAAGTGCTGAACGCGATTCAAGGTCAGTGCTGATCCAATCCAAGGCATGAACACCAAACCTTATCTGCCGCAGCCCGCGCTTTTTTTGTCGCATGGTTCCCCAATGATCGCGCTGGAGCCTGGTGCGGCGGGTTTGTTCATGCAGCGCCTGGGAGACCAATTGCGCCAGCAATTTGGCCAGCCGCGCGCCATCGTGGCGCTGTCTGCCCACACCCTGGCGCGCGAACTGACGCTCCTGGCAGCGCCCCAGCACCACGCCGTGTATGACTTTGGTCGATTCGACGACAGGCTGTTTGAGCTGCGCTACGACGCAAGCGGTGAGCCCGCTTTGGCGTCAAGCGTGGCCCAGCGTTTAGGGCAAGCCGGGTTGCCAGCGGGCGTGGTGAACGCTGGCGGTTTGGACCATGGCAACTGGACGGTGCTGCGTTATCTCTTTCCGCAAGCCAATGTGCCCATCCTGCCGTTGGCGTGGCGGCCCGGCGGCAACCCGTCACAGCAGCACCAACTGGGCCAGGCGCTCTCGCCACTCTTGGACGACGGCGTGCTGATTCTGGCCAGCGGCAGCATCACCCACAACCTGGGACGCGTTTTCTCGAAGGGCATGAACGCGCCGGTGAATCAAGTTGAGATTGCAGAAAGCCGGGCCTTCAGGCAATGGATGTTTGAAAAGTCCCAAGCGCGTGATTGGCCCGCGCTTCTTGACGCACGACAACAGGCACCGCATTACCAGGACATGCACCCCAGTGACGAGCACCTGCTGCCATGGTTCATTGCTGCTGGCGCGGGTGGTTCAGACCACACACCACAGCGTCTGCACGAGAGCGTCACCTATGGCTGCTTGGGCATGGATGCCTATGCCTTTGGGCCGTACGCTGCTGAACTTGCTCAAGCGATGGTTTGATTGGCCAGCACAGGCTTGGACAACTCTGTCCAGGTCAACCACAGCCGCAAATCAAACTCCAGCTGGTGGTAGTCGGACTCCATGTGCTGGCACAAGCTGTAAAACGCTTTGTCGTGTTCGCGGTGTTTGATGTGGGCCAGCTCATGCACCACGATCATTTTTAGAAATGGCAAGGGCGCGTCTTTGAACAAACTGGCCACGCGAATCTCGCGTTTGGCTTTGAGGTTGCCGCCTTGCACCCGCGACACCTGGGTGTGGGTGCCCAAGGCGTGCTGCAACACTTTGAGTTTGTTGTCGTAAACAGCTTTGGCCAGCGGCTCGCTGCTGCGCAGGTACTGGTTTTTGAGGTTCTGCGTGTAGTCGAACAAGGCTTTGTCGGTGCGGATGGTGTGGGTTTGCTCAGCGTACTGCTGGTTCAAACGTTCACCCAAACGGCCTGCGTCGATGAGCGCTTGCACTTGTTGGCGCAACGCTTCGGGATAACCTTGAAGGTACTTCAGAACAGTCATTGGTCCATCATATTCGGCCAGGCCCGACAATTGGGCATGACCGATCACACCCCATCCAAAGCCGCCCCGGCCACCCTCGCTTTCAGCACCTTGCCCCTGCCGCCCGCCGCCCTGGCGAACCTGGCGCAGCTGGGCTATCAACAAATGACGCCCATCCAGGCGGCCACCTTGCCCCTTGCGCTGGCGGGCAAAGACCTGATTGCCCAGGCCAAAACCGGCAGTGGCAAAACAGCCGCTTTCGCCTTGGCTTTGCTCGCCAAACTCAATCCCAAACAGTTTGCGGTGCAGGCCTTGGTGCTGTGCCCCACGCGCGAGTTGGCTGAGCAGGTGACGCAAGAAGTTCGCCGACTGGCCCGGGCCGAAGAAAACATCAAGGTGCTCACCCTGTGTGGTGGTGCCACCATGCGGCCGCAGTTGGCCAGCCTGGAGCATGGGGCCCATGTGGTGGTGGGTACACCGGGCCGCATCATGGACCACCTGGAGCGCGGCAGCTTGCGGCTGGACTCGCTCAAAACCCTGGTGCTGGACGAAGCCGACCGCATGCTGGACATGGGTTTCTTCGACGACATCAGCGTCGTCGCCAAGCAGTGCCCCAAAGCCCGGCAAACCTTGTTGTTCTCGGCGACCTATCCCGACGGCATCGTCAAGCTCAGCCAGGCCTTCATGCGCGAGCCGCAAGAGGTGAAGCTGCTGGCCCAACATTCATCGAAAAAAATCCGCCAGCGTTTCTACGAGGTGAAGGAAGACGAACGCCTGCATGCGGTGTCACTGCTGCTCAACCACTACCGCCCGGCGAGCACCTTGGCGTTCTGCAATACCAAGCAGCAGTGCCGCGACTTGATTGAAGTGCTGCGCGCACAGGGTTTTTCTGCTTTGGAGCTGCACGGCGACCTGGACCAACGCGACCGCGACCAGGTGCTGGTGCAGTTTGCCAACGGCAGCACGAGCGTGCTCGTGGCCACGGATGTGGCGGCGCGTGGATTGGACATTGCGCAACTGGAAGCGGTGATCAATGTAGACATCACCCCTGATGTGGAGGTGCACACCCACCGCATTGGCCGCACCGGCCGTGTCGATGCCGAGGGCTGGGCCTTCAGCCTCGCCAGCCTGGACGAGATGGGCCGCGTGGGCAACATTGAAAAAGAAATGGGGTTCACGTCGGAGTGGCACAAGCTGACCGAGCTCACACCCGCCAGCCATGAGCCGCTCTTGCCCCCCATGGTGACATTGCAAATCCTGGGCGGCCGCAAGGAAAAAATCCGGCCAGGGGACGTGTTGGGTGCCTTGACCAAAGACCTGGGATTCGCAGGCAGCCAAGTGGGCAAGATCAATGTGAATGAGTTCTCCACCTATGTGGCCGTGGAGCGCTCCATTGCGCCACAGGTCCTGCGCAAACTGTCGGGTGCGAAAGTCAAAGGCAAAGCGGTGAAAGTCCGTTTGATGTGAGTGTTAGGGACCCTCTGCATCAATCGCGTACCGACGTCGCATCCCCGGATTGAAGCGATCTGCGGCGTTGCAAATCCTCGCCATAGCGGGGCTATGGCTGTGGTGTTGCGCCTTGCATCTCACTCCAATCCGAGGCGCGCCATCGGCAACCGATT
>Ga0315907_10000705_pt1 | contig 47103 bp, 43 predicted proteins | sample LakEriMetagenome_3_FD_203525 | JGI IMG/M metagenome (GOLD analysis project Ga0315907, IMG submission 203525) | Freshwater fungal communities from buoy surface, Lake Erie, Ohio, United States - Buoy 12 MA123 | ecosystem: Environmental > Aquatic > Freshwater > Lake > Lake biofilm | place: USA... | reverse complement strand
GCAGGCACTGGAAGATGGCGGAGTGCTCGCTGTCGATGGGCAGGAGCGTGGCACCACCTTCCCTCACCGCCTGGATGAACAAGGCGCCACCGACCACCAGCGCCTCCTTGTTGGCGAGCAGGAGGCGCTTGCCGGCGCGCGCTGCCGCCATGCAAGGCGCAAGCCCGGCAGCACCGACGATCGAGGCCATGACACTGTCCACCTCCGGGTGGGCCGCAAGCTCGCACAGCCCGTCTGTGCCGACGAGGATTTCCACACGCTGCGCGGTCGTGGACAGCAGGCTACGCAGGCACTTGGCGGCGTTCTCGTCAGGCACCACGACCCAGCGCGGAGCAAAACGCTCGCACTGCGCCGCGAGATCGTCCATGCGCCTGAAGGCCGAAAGCCCGACCACCTCGATCGCCTCCGGGTGACGCTGCGCAACGTCAAGCGTGTTCGACCCGACAGACCCCGTGGATCCGAGAATCGCCAGACGCTGGCGGCGTCCCGATGCGGTGTTGCTCATGAGCTTGTGAGGGCCAGGGCCATTGGAAAAACGGGCAGCAAAGCGTCGATGCGATCGAGCACCCCCCCGTGACCTGGCAGCAGGCGGCTGGAGTCCTTCTCGCCCGCTGCCCGCTTCACAAGGGACTCGAACAAATCACCGACCACGCTCATGCCAGCCAGCAAGATCAGGAGGAGAACACCCCAGGCAAGACCGAACCGGGCGTACAACTGAGAGAAGACACTCGAGCCCCAAGCCGATGCGGCTCCGGCAACGCTGCTGGAAACATCACCGCTGACGCCGAACCGCATCACACCTTGGCCTTCCAGCGCCGCCCAGCCCCAAGAAAGCAGCAGGACACCTGCCACGCCCGACCAAACGCCTTCCCATGACTTGCCAGGACTGATGGAGGGCGCAAGCTTTCGCCGCCCGAACGCGCGCCCCCCGAAGTACGCGGCAATGTCTGCCACCCACACCAGACACAACACGGACAGCAGGAACGCGAGTCCCTGCGCACGCGCCGAAGCCAGAGCCAACCAGGCCACCCAGAGTGCCAGCAGGCCGACCGGCCATGTCAGCCAGCGGGAGGTGCTGCGCCAGCCCTCCACACCATGGCGCAACGCCCACGCGCCGCCCAGGATCCAGAGGCCGGCCGCGCCCACCCAAAGCCCAGCAGGCACTACGCCCTGACGTGCCAGTGGGACCGACAACAGGCAGGCCACCAACAGCCCGGCGCCGATACCCAGCGCCGCGACCGAGCCAGCCGCGTTGAGGCGGGCCCACTCCCACCCAGCGGCCGCCACCAGCAGCATCGTCAATGCCAGGAAGGGCCACTCTGCAGTGGACAGCATTGCGGGCACCAGAAGGGCCAGCAGCACGACCGCGGTGACGATGCGCTGACCCAACATGCGGTTCAGCCCGAGGCGTCCGGCCCGTGCGACCAGGACTCTGCGCCGCCAAAACGCCGGTCTCGAGCCGCAAAGGATGCCAGCGCGAGATCGATCTCCTGGGCGCCAAAGTCAGGCCAAAGGCAGTTGGTGAAGTACAGCTCTGCGTAGGCCGCCTGCCACAACAGGAAGTTGCTCAGGCGCATCTCCCCACCCGTTCGGATGAACAGATCCGGTTCGGGAACCTCGCTCAAGGTGAGCAAGTTTGCAAACGATGCCTCCGTGATGTCCTCAGGGGCAGTCCCGGAGGCCAGGGCTCGACGGCAGGCCTGCACGACGTCCCAGCGCCCGCCGAAGTTGAAGGCGACCAGCACGGTGATGCGATCGTTGTGCGCGGTGGCCTGCTCCGCACGCGTCCAGGCGTCCTGCAGCTGCTCCGAGACCCCCTCCCGGTTGCCGATGACGCGGATGCGCACCCCCTTGGACACCATGGACTCCAGGTACTTGGAGGCCGCCACCAACACCAGCCCGAACAGTCCGGAAACCTCGTCGGCCGGTCGCTTCCAGTTCTCGGAGGAGAACGCAAAGACAGTCAGGTACTTGACGCCCCTGTCCGCAAACAGATCAATGGCCCGGATCAGCGTGTCCACCCCGGCCTTGTGCCCGAAGAACCTGGGCATGTACCGGTTCTTCGCCCAACGACCATTGCCGTCCATCACGACGGCCACATGCCTGGGAATCCTGGGGTCGCGCTCCATCAATCAAGCCGTCTGCGGGTTCTCAGACAGCCAGCACTTCGGCTTCCTTGGACTGCACCAGACGGTCAATCTCTGCGACCACGCGGTCGGTCAGGCGCTGCACGTCATCCTGACCCCGACGCTCATCATCTTCTGAAACTGCCTTGTCCTTCAATTGTCGCTTGAGCTGCTCGTTGGCCTCGCGGCGCAGGTTGCGCACGGCCACTTTGGCGTCTTCACCGGCACTGCGCACCACCTTGGTGAGGTCGCGGCGCCGTTCCTCGGTCAGCGCAGGCATCGGAACGCGCAGCAGATCGCCCTGAGCAGAAGGGTTCAGGCCCAGGTCGGATTCACGGATGGCCTTCTCGATCTTCGGCCCCATGCCCTTCTCCCAAGGCTGAACGCTGATGGTGCGAGCATCCAGCAACGAGACATTGGCCACCTGGCTGATGGGCACCGGTGAACCGTAGTAGTCGACATGGACCTGGTCGAGGATGCCAGGATGGGCACGACCCGTGCGGATTTTCTGCAGTTCAGCCTTGAGTGCTTCGATGGACTTTCCCATCTTGGTCTCGGCATTCTTCTTGATGTCGACAATCGTCATGTGCATTCACCTGTCACACGTGTACGAGCGTTCCCTCGTCCTCACCCTGCACCACCCGCTTCAAGGCGCCGGTCTTGAAGATCGAGAACACCTTGATCGGCAGGTTCTGGTCGCGGCACAAGGCAAAGGCCGTGGCATCCATGACCTGGAGGTTGCGAGATATCGCCTCGTCGAAGGAAATCGTGCTGTAGCGCGTGGCCAGGTGATCCTTCTTCGGGTCAGCCGAATACACGCCGTCCACCTTGGTGGCCTTGAGCACGATCTCGGCTCCGATCTCGGCGCCTCTGAGGGCCGCAGCCGTGTCGGTGGTGAAGAACGGGTTGCCCGTACCGGCGGCAAAGATGACCACCTTGCCCTCTTCCAGGTATTGCAAGGCCTTGGGCCTGACGTAAGGCTCGACCACCTGCTCGATCGAGATGGCAGACATGACGCGCGCGGTCATGCCCTCCTGACGCATGGTGTCGGCCAATGCCAGGGAGTTCATCACCGTGGCGAGCATGCCCATGTAGTCGGCCGTGGCGCGATCCATACCGACCGCCCCTCCCGCGACCCCTCGGAAAATGTTGCCTCCGCCGATCACAACGGCGACTTCACAGCCCAGTTGGGTGACCTCCTGGATCTCCCTGACCATGCGCACGATGGTGGCTCGGTTGATGCCGAAGGCATCGTCGCCCATCAGCGCTTCACCGGACAACTTCAGCAGGATGCGCCGGTACCTCGCCATGCTGGACTCTTTTCAAATGTCTTGATCTTGAGGAGTGTAAGGCGGGCTATCGGCCCGCCTCATGCCCTCGCCCTCACTGGGCCTTGGCGGCCGCCACTTGAGCGGCCACCTCGGCGGCGAAGTCATCCACCTTCTTCTCAATGCCCTCACCAACCACATACAGGGTGAAGCCCTTGACCGTGGTGGAAGCGGACTTGAGCATCTGCTCGACCGTCTGCTTGTCGTTCTTGACGAAGGTCTGATTGAACAGCGAGACCTCCTTGAGGAACTTCTGGACCGAACCTTCGACCATCTTCGCCACGATATCGGCAGGCTTGCCGGACTCGGCAGCCTTCTCCGCTGCCACTCGGCGCTCACGCTCCACCAGATCAGCAGGCACTTCAGTTGAAGACAGGCTCACCGGCTTCATGGCGGCCACGTGCATGGCCACATCCTTGGCCGCCACTTCCGAGCCCTCAAACTCCACCATCACGCCGATCCGCGTGCCATGGAGGTAATGGGCCAGCTGGCCACCGCCGGCATAACGGCGGAAACGGCGGACGGCCATGTTCTCGCCGATCTTGCCTATCAGGCCCTTGCGGACGTCTTCCACCGTCGGCCCGAACCCGTCCTGAGACAGGGGCAGCGCCGACAACGCAGTGATGTCGGCAGGGTTGTGGCCGGCCACTAGATCGGCGCAACTCTTCACGAAAGCGAGGAAAGACTCGTTCTTGGACACGAAGTCGGTCTCGCAGTTCACCTCGATCAGAGCACCCGTGCTGCCCTGGACCGATGCGGCCACCACGCCTTCGGCCGTGATGCGCGATGCCGCTTTGCCGGCCTTGTTGCCCAGCTTGACGCGCAGGATTTCCTCGGCCCGCCCCATGTCACCATCTGCTTCGGTCAAGGCCTTCTTGCACTCCATCATCGGGGCGTCGGTCTTGGCGCGCAGTTCCGCGACCATGCTTGCAGTGATTGCTGCCATTGGTGTGTTCTCCGTTTCGAATGAAAAGCGGGCGGGGGGGGCGCCCCCCCCCCCCGCCGCCCGGATCATGGGGTTCAGGCGTCTTCGCTGACTTCGACGAACTCGTCGCCTTCGCTCACGGCTTGCACCAACTCCGTGGTGGCGTTGGCCTTGCCTTCCAGCACCGCATCTGCCACGGCGCGGGCATAAAGGGCCACGGCCTTGGCCGAGTCGTCGTTGCCGGGGATGACGTATTGAACGCCTGCGGGCGAGTGGTTGGTGTCGACGATGCCGATCACAGGGATGCCCAGCTTGTTGGCCTCGGCCACGGCAATCTTGTGATAGCCGACGTCGATGACGAACATGGCATCCGGCAGCGCATTCATGTCCTGAATGCCGCCGATGTCCTTCTCGAGCTTGGTCAGCTCACGGTCGAACATCAGGGCTTCTTTCTTGATCATGGACTCGGTGCCGGCTTCCTTCGTGGCCTGCATGTCCTTGAGCTTCTTCAGCGAACCCTTCACCGTCTTGAAGTTGGTCAGCATGCCGCCCAACCAACGCTGGTCCACAAAAGGCATGCCGGCACGCTGGGCTTCCTGGGCGATCACCTCACGGGCCTGACGCTTCGTGCCGATCATCAGGATCGTGCCGCGGCGGCTGGACAACTGGCGGATGAACTTCATCGCGTCGTTGAAGAGCGGCTGCGTCTTCTCGAGGTTGATGATGTGGATCTTGTTGCGATGCCCATAGATGTAAGGGGCCATCTTGGGGTTCCAGAAGCGGGTCTGGTGCCCGAAATGGACGCCCGCCTCGAGCATGTCGCGCATGGAAATGGTCATGATCTCTCCGAAGGTTGGGTCTAGAACCGGGCCTGCATCCGAGCGAATGACCAAAGTTGCCCCTGGTACCGCACCGGACACCTTCCATGGCCTCGGTCCGCGATTTGTTTTTCTCCACCAGCACCACACACCCGGCCACCCTCCGAAAATGAATGGAAAACGGCAACTTGATCTGGACCGCAGGAGAAAAACCCGAAGAGTTTAGCATCCGCCGTCATCTGGACGACAGCAAGCCTCGACCAGCGTCAAGGCCGAGACATTCCACTGCACTCGCCGCAGGCACTGCAACTCCATGGACTTGATACCCCCATCCCGAAAAGCATCCCTGGACAGTTTGGCCATCGAGGCAGCAGCTTCCACCCAGACACGGGAGGCGCAATGGGGCACGGCTTGGCCACTGCATGGTGCCCATGGCACCCGCCTGATCGAGGCACAACGGCTGTTGCAGTGGCCGCCGGGCCGGCTCATGGCCTGGGCTGGGCGTCGCGTCGCCCGCTGGGCGCTTTCGCAAGCGCCACACGCCCAGCGCGTCTGGGTGGCAGCGGGCCCAGGCGGAAACGGCGTTGATGGGCTGCATGCTGCCAGGCACCTTGCCGAGTTGGGACGGCAAGTGGTCATCACGCTGCACGCTGCGCATCGGGAACCGAGGCCTGACACGGACGCAGTCCTCAGGCTCGCGCTGGATGCCGGCTGCAAGCTGGCGCAGCAGCCCCCTCAAGGCTGGGCAGACTTGGTGATCGATGCGTTGCTGGGCCTGGGTGCCAACCGCCCGCTGGATGCGAGCATTGCAGCCGCTGTCAAGGAGATCAACGATCAGCCAAGTCCGTGTCTGTCCATTGATCTGCCCACGGGCTTGAATGCCGACACCGGGCAGCTTCTGGGCGGCGACTGGATCAGGGCACACGCAACTCTCAGCCTGCTGACGCTCAAGCCAGGGCTCTTCATGGGACATGGGCGTGACGCGGCGGGCAAGATCTGGTTCGACCCGCTGGACAGCACGCCCTTGGAAAGATCGGTCGACCCCACGGCGGTCACCGTAGGTCCCGCCCCTTGGGCGCAACAAGCCCTCGACCGCGCACATGCCAGTCACAAGGGCCGGTTCGGCGACGTCATCGTGCTGGGCGGAGCCCCAGGCATGAGCGGCGCGTTGCGCCTGGCCGCGCACGCGGCCCTCGCAGCCGGTGCGGGTCGGGTCATTGCAGTGCCCTTGGACGCGGCAGCCGCCCTTGGAGACCCGACACGGCCCGAGTGCATGTGGATGCGACCTGAAAGTCTGTCGGACTACGCGCTCGAGAAGGCCACCGTCGTCTGCGGATGCGGCGGCGCAGCGTGGATCCGCACCTGGATGCCAGCCATCCTGCAGCGGGCGGGACGGCTAGTGCTCGACGCCGACGCCTTGAACGCCGTGGCGCAGCATCCTGCACAACTGCACGCGCTCAAGGAGCGCCGCAGCAACGGCCTGGTGAGCATCATCACCCCGCACCCCCTGGAGGCGGCGCGCCTGCTGGATTGCACTGTGCAGGACATCCAGTCCGACCGCCTAGGCGCTGCCAGGAGGCTCAGCGACCACTGCTTGGCGACCGCAGTGCTCAAGGGATCCGGGACTGTCATCGCCACCCTCGGCGGACTGCCCGAGATCAACATCACCGGCAACGGCGCCCTGGCCACGGGCGGAACGGGCGACGTACTGGCCGGATGGCTGGCAGGCCGATGGTCCAGCACCGCAGAGTTGATCCCCCGAGTGCGCCCCGGAACCGACGCGCCCTCAGGCTGTCCGCTTGACGAGGAGTCCTTGTGGGCGCATCGCATCGCATGCGAAGCCGTGCGCGTTCACGGGCAGGCGGCAGACCTTCACGGCGCGGGCAACGCCCTGCGCGCTGCAGATCTGGTGGAACGCATGCGCAGCCTGGTGCCCTGAAGCGTTGCATGACAATCTGCTCCCTGCATGGCGAGCCTCAACCTTGGCGTCGAGCACGCTTGCCGGAGGCCGCCGATTTCGGTTTGCCCGCCCCTTTGCCGCGATGAGCCATCTTGCCGGGCGGCGACGATGCCGCCTTGGCCTTGCGCGCCTTGGACTTGATCTCTCGATCCTCGGCCAGCGTCGCCGACAGCATTTCAACGGAAGTGGCTGACGGCGGGCGCTCTGCTCCCGGCGCTCGGGAGCGGCTGGCGGACCAGGCCGCTGCGGCATCCTTGACCATCCTGAAATCGATGCGCCGGCCGTCGAGGTCCACCCGGCTGACCTGCACACGTACCCGCGTGCCCACACCGTAGCGCATGCCGCTGCGGTCGCCTCGTAGTTCCTGTCGAAGTTCGTCGAAGCGGAAGTACTCGCCACCCAGTTCCGTCACATGGACGAGGCCCTCCACGTGCAACTCGTCCAAGGTGACGAACAGGCCGAAGCCCACGACGGAAGTGACCGTGCCCTGGAACTCTTCGCCCAGGCGCCCCTTCATGAAGCGGCATTTCAGCCAAGCTTCCACGTCCCGCGAGGCTTCGTCTGCCCGGCGCTCACTGGCGCTGGTGTGCAGGCCGGCGGACTGCCAGGCCAGTGACTGCTTGTCCTGGGGCCGCGCTGAGGCAGGTGGCGCCTTCGCCGAGAGCGATCGGCGTGGCTGCGGCGGCATGCGCAGCGCTGAAGGTACGAAGCGATAGGTCTTCTGCCCGAGCAGGGCCTTGATCACGCGGTGCACCAGCAGGTCAGGATACCGGCGGATCGGGCTTGTGAAATGGGTGTAGGCGTCAAACGACAGGCCGAAGTGCCCGCTGTTGACGGGGGTGTAGACCGCCTGCTGCATGGAGCGCAGCAGCATCTGGTGGATCTGTGCCGCATCGGGTCGGTCACGCGTGGCCTCGGCCACCGATTGCATCTCCGCGGGCCGCGGATCGTCGCTGATGGACAGCCCGATGCCCAGGGCACGAAGGTAGTTTTGCAGGACCACCCGCTTTTCAGGTGTCGGCCCTTCGTGCACACGGTACAGAGACGCGTGGCCACCTTGCTGGATGAAGTCCGCAGCACACACATTGGCCGCCAGCATGGCTTCCTCGATCAGGCGATGCGCCTCGGTGCGGACGCGGGGCACGATCTTCTCGATCCGCCCCGACTGATCGCAGACGATCTGCGTTTCGGTGGTGTCGAAATCCACGGCTCCACGCCGGGCGCGTTGCTTGAGCAAAGCCCGATAGACCTCGTGCAGGTGGACGAGGTGGGGCACCAGAGACGCGCGGCGCGCGGCCTCGGGCCCACGGGTGTTTCCGAGGATAGCCGCCACCTCGGTATAGGTGAATCTGGCATGCGAGCGCATCACGGCCGGGAAAAACTGGTAGGCCTTGACTTCGCCAGTGTCGTCCACCAGCATGTCGCACACCATGGACAAGCGGTCCGCTTCGGGGTTCAGCGAACACAACCCGTTTGACAGGCGCTCCGGCAGCATGGGAATCACACGCCGCGGAAAGTAGACCGACGTGGCGCGCTCGTAGGCCTCGACATCGAGCGCCGAACCCGGCTTCACATAGTGGCTGACGTCGGCAATCGCCACGATCAGGCGCCACTGTGGCCCTGCGCCCTTGCGCTTGGCCATCGGCAGGGGCTCGCAGTAGACCGCGTCATCGAAATCCCGGGCATCTTCACCATCGATCGTCACGAGGGGCACGTCGGTCAGATCCACCCGATGCCGGCGATCGACGGCACGAATTGCCGACGGCAGCGATTCAGCCTCGAGCACCACCCCAGCCGGAAACTCATGAGGCACGCCGTACTTGCGCACGGCAATCTCGATCTCCATGCCAGGGTCGTCGATATCACCCAGCACCTCCACGACGCGCCCCACGGGCTTGGCATGAAGAGATGGCGCCTCGGTCAACTCCACGGCAACCACCTGGCCGGCCTGGGCACTGCCCACGCCACCCTTCGGTATCAGGATGTCCTGCCCGAAGCGGCGATCTTCCGGGGCGACGATCCAGGCACCGCCTTCCAGCAGGAGGCGACCGATGATGGGCGTGCGAGGTCTGGCCAGGATGTCCAGCACTCGACCCTCGGGCCGGCCCTTGCGGTCTTGCCGGACGATACGCACGCTGACTTCGTCACCATGCAGGACACCGCGCATCTCCACTGGCGGCAGGAAGATCGAGCCTTCGCCGTCATCACGAGCGACGAAGCCGTGCCCGTCCCGGTGTCCCTCCACCCTGCCCCGGACGTCGCCCAACAGATCGGAAGAGGAGGCCCCCACAGGCGCCGTGCTCAAGGGGAGGTTGCTTTTTGAATTCTTGATGATAGACTCTTGGTTTTCCTGAAATGCCCAGGTGGCGGAATTGGTAGACGCACTAGTTTCAGGTACTAGCGGGTAACTCCGTGGAGGTTCGAGTCCTCTCCTGGGCACCATACATGACAGCGCCTTCGCGCTCAGCACACAAGCCGGTCTTCGACCGGCTTTTTTCTTGGCCGCAGCAAACTTGGTTCAGACCGCGTACCGCTTGGCCAGTTCCACAGGACGCAGGCCGTCGTATTCCTCGAAGGGCTGATGGATCCATGGGCTCGTGGGCAAGGTTTCCACGAAATACTCCGGGACGTAAGAAGACACGCCCTTGACCCATATCACCGCCGTGCGCAACTCCGAGATGGCGGGCATGGACCGAAGCCGCTCCACCACCGCCCTGAGTGTGACGCCTGAATCGGCCAAGTCGTCCACCAGCAGCACGCGACCCGCCAGTTCGCCTTTGGGCAAGGTGATGTACTTCGCAAGGTCCAGGCGTCCCTGGATGGTGCCCGCGTCGGCGCGATACGAACTCGTCGACATGATGGCCAGGGGCTTGTCGAAGATCCGGGACAGTACATCCCCGGGGCGCATGCCCCCGCGGGCCAGGCACAGGATCTGGTCGAACTCCCAACCGCTGTGGGCGACCTTCAGGGCCAACCGCTCAATGTGCCGGTGGTACTCGTCCCAAGACACATAAAGATGCTTGCCGTCATCGGTGAGCATGAATTTTCCTTTCTCAATGCTGGAAGGGATGCCGAATCACGATGGTGTGGTCACGGTCGGGCCCGGTGGAAACCATGTCGATGGGCACACCAATCAACTCCTGCACACGCGTCAGATACTGGAGGGCCCTGGTGGGCAGATGGTCCCAACGAGTCACGCCGGCAGTTGTCTCAGACCATCCTTGGAAAGTCTCATAGACCGGCACGCAGCGGCTGATGTCATCCTCGTCCAGCGGCAGGATATCCACCACGCGGCCGTCCAGGCGGTAGCCCGTGCACACCAGAACCTCCTGCAGGCCGTCCAGCACATCCAGCTTGGTGATGCACAGTCCGGAGATGCCGTTGATGATCATGGCGCGTCTGAGGGCCGCCGCGTCCAGCCAGCCGCAACGGCGCGCGCGTCCGGTCACGGTGCCGCGCTCTTGTCCCACCGTCGACAAGTGGTGCCCCACCGTTCCAGCCTGGTCGATGGGCAGTTCGGTCGGGAACGGCCCACCGCCCACCCGGGTGGTGTACGCCTTGGTGATGCCCAAACGGTAGTGCAGCATCTGCGGGCCCACGCCGGCGCCTGCCGCGGCGTTTCCCGCCACGCAGTTGCTCGACGTCACGTAAGGGTAGGTGCCGTGGTCAATGTCCAGCAAAGTGCCTTGCGCGCCTTCGAAAAGCAACCGGTCGCCTCGGAGGTGGCTCTGATGGAGCGCGTAGCCAACGTCAGCGAACATGGGCGATAGCTGCTCGGCTACATGCATCGCCTGATCGTAGATCGGCTGGAAATCAAGGGCCTTCGAGCCCAGATATCCCGAAAGGGCCTCGTTGTGCAAGGCCAGCAATTCGGCGAGCTTGCGTGCAAATCGTTGCGGATGCTTGAGGTCCTGGATGCGCAGGGCCCGACGGGCGACCTTGTCCTCGTAGGCGGGCCCGATGCCCTTGCCTGTCGTACCGATCTTTCCCGATCCGCTGGATTCGCGCAGCGCTTCACGCGCCCGGTCCACCTCAACGTGGAAGGGCAGTATGAGAGGGCAGGACTCGCTGATGAACAGCCGGGAGCGCACTTGCACTCCGATTGCCTCCAGCCGCTCAATCTCCGACAGCAGATGCACCGGGTCGACCACCACACCATTGCCGATGTAGCAGGCCACGCCCTCGCGCATGACGCCTGAGGGGATCAGCTGAAGCGCCGTCTTTCGGCCGTTGATGACCAAGGTGTGACCGGCGTTGTGCCCCCCCTGGAAGCGGACCACCCCCTGAGCGTGGTCCGTCAGCCAATCCACCACCTTGCCCTTGCCCTCGTCACCCCACTGGGTGCCGACGACGACCACGTTACGCCCTGTGGCAGATGTATTCACTTCTAACGGTCCCATGCAAAAGGCAAACTTCGGTCAGACGGGCCGAAGGACCCATTGCCCGGCCATCTTCACCAGTTCCCGATCAAACGAACGGCCGCATTCCTGCGCCTGCGTGCCAGGAAAATCAAACACCACGGTCTCGCCAGCGTCACGCAAGCGCCGAACGGCATTCTTGAAAGCGGGCTCGTCGTCCCAGGGCGCGCGAATGGCGGCCCCAACGGGGCCTGCATCGCTCAGCGCTGACAAGGTCTTGAGGTCCAGGCTGAATCCGACCGCAGGACGATTGCGGCCGAAGATCGCCCCCACTTCGTCATAACGTCCCCCGCGGGCGAGGGCCTCAGCGCAGCCCTGCGCATAGATGGCAAAACGCACGCCGCTGTAGTACGCATAGCCCCCCATGTCGGCCAGATCGAAGCTCACGATCAGCTCAGGGTGGTCAGCTTCGAGCCGCTGAGAGAGCCACTCGAGCTGGTCAAGCGCCGCCGTGATCAAGGCGTGCCGTGGAAGCAGCCGCCGGGCACGCTGCAACACCTGCGCTCCGCCGAACAGGTCCAGCAAAGACAACAGGCCTTCACGAGCTGGCTCGGGCAATCCCTTGACCAGAACACTGAGCGAGGCCGCATCCTTGCGCGAAAGCGACTCGACGATGTCCCGCAGGGCCGGCGGGTCCAGGTCGACAGGCGCCAGGAGCCCTCTGAGTATGCGCGCGTCAGCAAGATCAATGCTGGGGCGCGCGGCACCAGCATCGGCGAGGACCTCAAGCGCCAGATCCTGGATCTCCAGGTCAGATTCCGGCCCTGCATGGCCGAAAACCTCTGCGCCGAACTGCAAAGGTTCGCGCGAGCTGCCAAGCCCGGCCTTCTGCGCATGCAACACCGGGCCGCAGTAGCACAGCCGCGTGACGCCTGGCCGGTTCAGCAAATGAGCATCGATTCGCGCGGCCTGCGGGGTGGTGTCCGCCCGAAGACCGAGCATTCGGCCACTGAGCTGGTCCACCAGCTTGAAAGTCTGCAGATCGAGTTCATGGCCAGTACCGGACAGCAGGGACTCCAGATGCTCAAGCAAGGGCGGAATCACCAGCTCAAAACCACGCTTGGCGGCTTGGTCGATGAGACGCCTGCGCAAGGCCTCGATCTGAAACGCCTGAGCCGGCAGAACGTCTGCGATGTGTTCAGGCAACAGCCAAGCTCGGGACATGTATCCAATGACGGCGAAAAGCGGCGATTGTAGGCGGGGCCAACCGATGTAGGGCTCCCGACGCAGGGCCAATTTCCGTCAGGACCGGGTCCCGGATGGCCTAGCTGGTCAGAAGCAAAGCTATCACCAGACCTGCAAGCACGCTGAGCAAACCGAAGAATCGAAGCTGGCCATCCTTCAGTTGCAGAGCTCTCTCAAAGGCGTGGCGCCAGGATTGCGGGCTCAGCAGTGGCAGCAGGCCCTCCAGCACCAGCACAAAAGCCAGCCCACCCCACAGCCAGTCCGGCAACTCGAACGCTCCGCGCCGGCTTTACTTCCTGGGCGCAGCCGCAGGCGAAGAGCCGCCCTGCCCGCGCATGGCCCTGAAGAAATCGTTGCCAGGCTCCACCACCATCAAGTCCGACTTGCTGCGGAAGCTGGCGCGGTAGGCCTCCAGGCTGCGGTAGAAATGCGCGAATTGCGGGTCTCGTCCAAAGGATTCCGCGTACAGCGCGGAGGCCTTTGCATCGCCCTCGCCCTTGATCTTCTGGGCGTCCCGATAGGCTTCGGCGATGATGACCTCCCGCTGCCGGTCGGCATCGGCCCGTATCTTCTCGCCTTCGGCTGCACCTTGCGATCGCAGTTCATTGGCCACTTGCTTGCGCTCTGACTCCATCCGACGGTAGACGGAATCGGTGATGTCGGCCACGAAGTCGACCCGCTTGATCCGTACGTCGATGATCTCGATACCGAAAGACTTGGCCTCATCCGCCAGCCTGCTTCGAACATCGTTCATGACTTTCTCGCGCTCGCCAGACAGCACGCTGCGCACATCCCGCTTGGTGACCTCCTCGTTGAACGCAGCCTGAACCACCGGGCTCAGCCGGCTTTCAAGGTTGCGGAAGTCCACCCCGTTGTTGCGGATGAACTGGCGAGGCTCGCTGATGCGCCACTTGACCAACCAGTCGATGACCAGACTTTTCTTCTCCGCGGTGAAGATGGGACGGGTCTCCGGGCTGTCCAGGGTCTGCACGCGCTTGTCCAGGAAAACGACGTTCTGGAAGGGCGGCGGCAGCTTCCACTTCAGCCCAGGTTCGGTGATGACTTCCTTGATCTCACCCAACGCGTAAATGACGCCCACCTGGCGCTGGTCAACCACGAACAGGGTCGATGAAGCGACCAGGACCAAAGCCAACAGGCCAGAAAGGGCAATGCCAATGCGGTTCATGTGTAGGGCTCCCCTCAACGGCCTTCTCGGTCGCGCGTGCGCGTCCCGTCACGCGATCGAACGTCAGCAGGCGGCACCGCGGCCCCTGCCGCGCCCGTCATGCCCGCCGGTGCAGCCGCATCCGGTGCCGGCGCGGCGTTCGCGGCACCCATCGCAGAGACGCCTTGCTGCTGGAGGATCTTGTCCAGCGGCAGGTACAGGAGGTTCGAACCGCTGCGACTGTCGACCATGACCTTGGTCACGTTGGAGTACACCTGCTGCATGGTTTCCAGATACAGGCGGTCTCGGGTCACCCCCGGAGCCTTCTGATACTCGTTCAGCACCGACTTGAAACGTTGCGCATCACCCTCGGCCTGAGCGATAACGCGCGAACGGTAGCCTTCGGACTCTTCGCGCAAACGTGCTGCAGTGCCCCGAGCCTTGGGGATGACATCGCTGGCATAGGCCTGACCCTCGTTCTTGAACCGGTCGCGATCGGCGCCGGCCTTCACCGCATCGTTGAACGCGGCCTGGACCTGCTCCGGGACCTGCACGTTCTGGACGTTGACATTGGCCACCACGATGCCGGTGTTCAGTCTGTCCAGCTGGGCTTGCAAGGACTTCATGAGATCCGTGGCGATGGCGTCCCGCTGCTCGTAGAGCACCTGATCGACCTTGCTGCGACCCACGATCTCACGCACGGCTGACTCGGCCGCCTGCACCACCGCGTCGTCGGGGCGGAAGTTTTCGAAAAGGTAGGCCCGTGCATCCTTGAGCCGGTACTGCACGGTGAACCGTATGTCGACGATGTTCTCGTCTTCAGTGAGCATCGAGGAATCCCGCAGGCCGGTGGTCGGCACCACCGTGTTGCGCCCGACGTCTACCGAGCGCAGCTGCGTGACGCTGACGGTCTCGTGCGACTGGAACGGGTAAGGAAAACGCCACTGGAAACCCGCATCCGAGGTGTAGCTGTACTTCCCGAAGGATGTCACCACCGCTTGCTGACCTTCCTGCACGATAAAGAAGCCACTGCCCAACCACACCAGTGCCGCCACTGCGGCAATCAGGCCGCCGCCTATGCCCGCGTTGCGCATGTTCCGTGGCGGTTGGGGGCCCTCACCCGACGGTTCGCGCTGCGGACCGGGACCGACGCCCTTGCCCCGGAACAGGCCATTGAGCTTGCGATTGAAGTCACGCCACAGTTCGTCAAGATCAGGCGGGCCGTCCTGACGGCCATTGGCCATCAGCCATCGGCCACGCCGTCCCAAGAACGTAGCAAGGCCGTCCCGCCAACGAAGAGACGCTTCCCTCACGCGGCGGAAGCCTCGCTTGACGGGCGGTGTGTGGGCCGACTCTTCAGTGCCGGCCTGATGGGAGGGGGATGGGTTCATGAGTCGGTCAAAGCATGCAAATGGGTCTGTCCGTCGGGATGCGGCTCATCGTCTGTGGGCGGTTCGTGCAGCGAGACTGCTCGGGCCGCAATGGCAGCACGCAAGTCCTCGAGGCCTGTACCCTCCAGAGCACTGACGAAAACACGTGTCACCTGCCGGCCCGAACGGTCCTCGAACACATCCACCGGTTGGCGGGGACGCGCCGAGGGTTCCAGCCGGTCCAGCTTGTTGCACACCAGGATCTGCGGCACCGCAGCGGCACCGATGTCCTGCAGCACACGATCCACCTCATCCTTCTGCTCCTGCAGAACCGGACTGGAGGCGTCAGTGACATGGAGCAGGAGGTCGGCGTCCACGGCTTCGGAGAGGGTGGCCTGGAATGCCTCCACCAACTTGTGGGGCAGATCACGGATGAACCCCACGGTATCCGACAAGGACACCGAGGTCTGCGCCTGTTCGAGCCACATGCCACGCGTGGTCGTGTCCAGGGTGGCGAACAACTGGTCAGCCGCGTACGAGCGGGCCTTGACGAGTGAGTTGAAAAGAGTGGACTTGCCAGCGTTGGTATAGCCCACCAGTGACACCTTGAAGGTGCCACGCCTCAGACGTGCACGCCGCTGCGTCACCCGTTGCTTCTTGACCTTCTCAAGCCGCGCCTTGACGCTCTTGATGCGCTCGGAAATCATGCGCCGGTCCAACTCGATCTGCGTTTCGCCTGGACCCCCACGCGTACCGATGCCACCCCTTTGGCGCTCGAGGTGGGACCACCTGCGCACCAGACGGGTGGACAGGTATTGAAGGCGGGCAAGCTCCACCTGAAGCTTGCCCTCGTGACTTTGGGCCCGGTCACCAAAGATGTCCAGGATCAAGGCCGTTCGGTCAGACACGGGAACGCCAAGGAACTGCTCGAGGTTGCGTTGCTGGACGGGACTCAAGGCCTGGTCAAAGATCACGCCCTGCGCCGCCGTACCCGCCACGAGAGCCTTGATCTCCTCGGCCTTTCCGGACCCGACGAATAGCGCTGCGTCGGGCGCCTTTCGGCGCGCGGTCACACGCGCTACGGGCTCGTCACCCGCAGACGTGGCCAGCAAGGCGAGTTCCTCGAGCTCGGCATCGAACCAGCCGCCTTGACCGAAATCCACACCCACCAGCACGGCGTTCGGCCTGGAGCTGCGGACAGCCTCGAGCGTTTCAGGCGAGGTCTTCAAAGTGGGATGAGGTCCATGAGGGGCCGGGCGCAACTGTCGAGCCGCTTCAGACGGGCTCCGACTCGCTGGCGTGGAAGTTCACGGCACGTCCGGGCACCACCGTCGAGATGGCGTGCTTGTAGACCATCTGCGTCACCGTGTTGCGCAGCAACACGACGTACTGGTCGAAGGACTCGATCTGACCCTGCAACTTGATGCCATTGACCAAGTAGATGGAGACCGGAATGTGTTCCTTGCGCAAAAGATTGAGGAACGGATCTTGAAGAAGTTGGCCTTTATTGCTCACGATATGCTCCGTGATGGAAGACTTGTCACCTTATCACATGGGGTTGTCCCTCACGTCTGCAAGGGACCACGAGGCGCCACAAACCCGCGTGGGCTCAGTCAGCCTTGTCGAAGGGATTGTCTGCGGAGCGCATCTGCAACCGCAGCGGTGTGCCGACAAGCTTGAAGTGGTCCCGAACGCGACCTTCGATGTAGCGCTTGTAGGAGTCCGGGACGGAATCCAGCGAGGTGCCGTGCACCACCACCACAGGTGGATTCATCCCGCCCTGATGCGCATAACGCAGTTTGGGGCGGAAGCGCCCAGCCCGCGGAGGCTGCTGGTGCGCCACCGCTTCCTGGAGGACGCGGTTCAGGGTGGGCGTGGACATCTTGCAGGTGGCAGACGCATGTGCCAAAGCGATGGACTTCCACACCGGGCTGAGCCCCTGGCGCTTGAGCGCTGAGATGTGCAGAACGGGGGCGAACTTCAGGAAGGCCAGGCGCTGCTCGATGGAGCGCAGCAACATGTCCCGCTGGTAGCCATCAATGGCGTCCCACTTGTTGACGGCGATCACCACCGCTCTGCCCGATTCGAGGATGTAGCCGGCGATATGGGCATCTTGCTCCGACACCCCCTGGGTGGCATCCAGGAGGAGCAGGACGACGTTCGCATCAGCGATCGCCTGCAAGGTCTTGACCACCGAGAACTTCTCGATCGCCTCGAACACCTTGCCTTTGCGGCGAAGCCCCGCCGTGTCGATCAGCTCGTAGCGCTGCCCATCGCGCTCAAAGGGCACGGAGATCGCGTCCCGCGTGGTGCCAGGCAAGTCGAAGGCCACCAGGCGCTCTTCACCCAGCCAGGTGTTGATGAGGGTCGACTTGCCCACATTCGGCCGACCCGCCACAGCCAGTCGGATAGGCCGATCCTGTGAGTCCGCATCGTCATCGGCGGGAACATCCTCGTCGAAATCGAAGCCCTCCAGCGCTTCTTCGACAAGGCTGCGGATGCCCTGCCCATGCGCCGAGGAGATCGGGATCGGTTCACCAATGCCCAGTTCGAAGAACTCCGCCAGCAGCGGGGAGTCGCGCATGCCTTCGGCCTTGTTGGCGGCCAGTAGGACCTTTTTGCGCTCGGCGCGAAGGTAACGGGCAATGTCGTGGTCCTGGGCCGACAACCCGGCACGCAGATCCACCACGAAGATCACGACATCGGCCTCTGCCACGGCCTGCCGGGTCTGCCGCGCCATCTCCCGCACGATGCCGGTCGAAGAGTCCGGCTCAAAGCCGCCGGTGTCGATGACGATGAACTCGCGCGGCCCCAGGCGCGCGTCGCCATAGTGACGATCCCGGGTCAGGCCGGCGAAGTCGGCGACGATCGCATCCCGGCTCTTGGTCAGCCGATTGAACAGGGTGCTCTTGCCGACATTGGGTCGACCGACGATGGCGATGACCGGTTTCAAGGATGCAGTCTCAACTTTTTTCGGGGGAGTGCCGGCGCAGGCACCGAGCCCTCGCGCTGAAGCTCAGGTGGGCGAACGGTCACTCGGGCCGGAAGGCATACAGGCCGCCCGCCCGCGTCACCACCAGCAAGGTGGCACCTTGGACAACGGGCGCACCCACGACGCCGCTGCCGTCGGTCGAAAGGCGCAGCAAGGGCTGGCCGTCCTCACGGTCCAGGAAGTGCACAAAGCCTTGTGCATCCCCCACCACAGCGGTACGGCCGGCAACCAGCACGCCCGACAGGCCTCGGAACAGAAGCTTTTCGTTGGTCCAGAGCAGTTCACCCGTGCCCTGGCGCCAGCCCGACAGCCGATCTGAGCTGTCGCCGGCCACCACCACCCGGTCATCGGCCCCGATGGACTGGCTGCCCGGAGCATTGCGGGACCACATCAGGCTGCCGCGCACGGCATCCACACAGCCCACCGTGGCCTGGAACGCACGCGTGCAAAGCACATTGCCCACCCGTGCGGCCGGGCCCACCAGATCTGCAAGGCGCTCCACCTCGTTGGTGCCTCGCGGATTGGCTACCGAAGCCTCCCACCGAACGGTTCCGCGCAAAGGGTCAACGCCCGTCATGCGCGGGCCCTGGCCGACCACCAGGGTGTCGCGCACAGCTGACACCACCCCCGCCTGACCCAACGTCAGGGCATCACCCGGGCGCTGCAGTACCCACAGCTTCTTGCCATCGGTGGCGTCGAAGGCATGAACCGCACGGTCCACGCTCATGACAAAGACCCGCTCGCCGGCGACGAGGGGAGCTGTCATGACGCGCCCAGGGAGCTTCGCCTTCCACAGCACCCGCCCCTGCTCAATCGTCACGACCTCATGGCCTCGCGTGACCACCGACGTGAACCGCCCATCCGTACCCACACCTGCGGCGACACCGCTGCCCACCTGCGCGCGCCAGAGCTCTCGCCCCGTGGTGGCCTCCAGGGACAGCACGGTACCGTCGTCACCAGCGACGATATAGGCCCCGTCGCGCGCCGCAACTGTCAGCGGAAACTGCACACCCGCGATCTTGGCTTGCCAGACCTGACGGCCCGCGATCTTGGGTGTCAGAGGCTCCAGCGGTGTGGGCTTGGGCTTGACGTTGCTGCACGCCCCTAACAACACAGCGGTGGACAACGCGGCCAGCCAAACCGGAAACCGCCTGCCCGGCCTACCGCTCACTTCTGCACCCCCGAAGCTGCAGACGCGGGCGACACCCCCAAGGTGTAGAGCTTGGCCTCCACCACCCTGCGGTACTCCACGGTTTCGGGAAAGCCCTTCCACGCCGAGAGCAAGGCCTCAGCGGCTTGCTGCGGCTTGCCCTGAGCCAACAGGATGTCACCGCGGCGGTCTGCCACCAAAGCCTCATAGCCTTTGACGTTCGCGGACTCCAGCACCTTCAGTGCTTCGTCCCACCGCTTGGCGTCGAGCTCTATGCCGGCCAACCGCAGTGCTGCCAGTGCTCGCAGTCCTTCGTCCTTGGACTTGTCGACCACCCAGCGCAACACTTGCGTCGCCGCATCCGCCTGACCTTTCTCGATCTGCAACCGGGCCAGCATCAGCCCGCCTTGCGCGGTCCACTGGGCGGCAGGGTAGCGTGCCTGCAAATCAGAAAAGATCTTCGCCGAGCGCTCGGCGTCGCCCGCCTGCAAAGAGCGGTCCAGTTCGTCGAACATGGCGCTCGCCTTGATGCCCTGGTCGCGCTGATACCAGTTCCAGCCATTCCAGGCCGCGAACGCGCCCAGCACCAGCACCAAGCTCCAGGTGATGAGGTTGCCGTACTGTTTCCAGAACGATTTGATCGAGTCGAGTTGCTCCTGCTCTTGCAGGTCTAGAGGTGTGGCCATGGGAGGAAGCGGGAAAGAAGCGTGGATTATGCTGTGCGCAGTTCGTGGGCCCAGCCTGCCGCGGTGTGCATGGGCCGGGTGTACTGGCCCTGCGCATCGGCGCGCATTGGCTTGATGGAGACCTGACCTGCTGCGACCTCGTCCTGGCCGAACACCAAGGCGTAACGGGCACGACTTGCATCGGCCTTCTTGAACTGCGCCTTCAGGCTTGCGCCCCCTGCGTGCATCTGAACCGTCAGGCCTTGCTCGCGCAGCGCGTCCATCACCACCATGGCTTGCGGAAGGCAGGCAGCGTCGGGCAGCACCGCGTAGACGTCTGGCGCTGAATCGGGCACCGGTACGCCGATCTCCTGCAGCAGCAGCAGAAGCCGCTCCACACCAAGACCAAAGCCGATGGCCGGCGTGGGCTTGCCGCCAAGTTGCTCGAACAGGCCGTCATAGCGCCCACCGCCGCACACCGTGCCTTGCGAACCGAGGTGATCGGTGACCCACTCGAACACGGTGAGGTTGTAATAGTCCAGCCCGCGTACGAGCCGGGGGTTGATCCGGTAGGGCACGCCCGTCGCATCCAGCACGGCGCACACGGCGGCCAGATGCGCACGTGATGCCTCGCCCAAGTGATCGGCCAGCTTCGGGGCTGCCTCGACCAGAGCCTGCAAGGCTGGATTCTTGGTGTCCAGGATGCGAAGCGGGTTGCTGTGCAGGCGGCGACGGCTTTCCTCGTCCAGCGAATCCATATGCTCGGTGAAGTAGGCCACCAGCGACGCGCGATGGGCCGCGCGCTCAGCAGGCTGACCCAGGCTGTTGAGCTCCAGGCGCACATGCTCACCAACTTGCAGACCCAGCGCCTGCCAGAGGCTGCGCACCATCAGGATGAGTTCGGCATCCACGTCCGGACCGGCAAAGCCCAGGGCTTCGACATCCAGCTGATAGAACTGGCGGTACCTGCCCTTCTGCGGCCGCTCGTGTCGAAACACCGGGCCGATCGACCACACCCGCAGGGGGCCGTTGTAGAGCGCGTTGTGCTCCACCATCGCCCGGACGATGCCGGCGGTGATCTCCGGCCTCAGGGTCAGCGCATCACCGTTCATCGCATCGACCCAGGAGTACATCTCCTTCTCAACGATGTCCGTGGCTTCGCCGATGCCGCGCACGAAGAGTGGAGTGGGCTCGACGACGGGCGTCAGAAGGTGCTGGTAGCCGTGGCGGGCCATCACCATCTCCACGGTGCGCTCGAACCAGCGCCAGATGGCAGAGTCCGGCAACTTCTCCTTGCGGGGAACGCTGCCCGGCAGGATGTCGTTCATGCCTTTGACGGCAAACAATTTGTCGAGCATGGGATATGCGGCGCCGTGAGGCGCCATGGCAAAGGCGGGAAGAATCAGCGGGAAGTCAATCGGTGCCGCAGCCGGCTTCAATGCGCGGACGTGGCGGCGCCAAAGCGACGCTCGATGTAGGACTCCACGATCTGGTGGAACTCCTGGGCAATACCGTCGCCCCGCAAGGTCATCGCCTTCTCACCATCGATGAACACGGGCGCCGCGGGCGCCTCGCCCGTGCCTGGCAGGCTGATGCCAATGTCGGCATGCTTGCTCTCCCCGGGGCCATTGACGATGCACCCCATCACCGCCACCCTCAAGGTCTCAACCCCGGGAAAGCGTGTCTTCCATACGGGCATCATGCGGCGCAAGTGGTCATCGATCTGCTTGGCCAGTTCCTGGAAGGTGGTGCTGGTGGTGCGGCCGCAGCCCGGGCAGGCCGTCACGCTGGGGTTGAAGGTGCGAAGGCCCAGGGATTGCAATATCTCCAGGGCCACCGCCACCTCCTGAGTGCGGGCCTCACCAGGTTGGGGGGTCAGGCTCACACGGATCGTGTCACCGATGCCCTCCTGAAGCAGCACACCCAAGGCAGTGCTTGAAGCCACCGTGCCCTTGGTGCCCATGCCGGCCTCGGTCAGGCCCAGATGCAAGGCGTGATCGCAGCGGGCCGCGAGTGCTCGGTAGACGGAGATCAAGTCCTGCACGCCACTGACCTTGCAACTGATGATGATCTGGTCGGGATCCATCCCCAGCGATCGGGCTTCGGCAGCAGACTGCAGGGCCGAGTGCACCAGGGCCTGGTACATCACCTGCTGGGCGTTCCAGGGCTGGGCCCGCTGCGCGTTGTCGTCCATCATCGAGGCCAGCAGTTCCTGGTCCAGGCTTCCCCAGTTCACCCCGATGCGCACCACCTTGTCATGCCGCATGGCGGCCTCGATCATCTGCGCGAACTGCACGTCGCGCTTGCGGCCCTTGCCCACATTGCCCGGGTTGATGCGGTACTTGCTCAGGGCTGCGGCACATTCCGGATACTGGCTCAGCAAGGTGTGTCCGTTGTAGTGGAAGTCCCCCACCAGCGGCACATCCACTCCCATGCGATCCAACTGCTCGCGAATGTGCGGCACCGCCTGTGCTGCCTCAGGTGTGTTGACGGTGATCCGTACCATCTCGGAGCCTGCCTGCGCGAGTTCTTTCACCTGAATGGCCGTCTCGATCACATCAACCGTGTCGGTATTCGTCATCGACTGCACTCGCACAGGGGCATCACCACCCACCGTGACGATGCGAGAGCCCCAGCGCACGCGCGCCTGCCTGGACCTGCGGGGCCTCGGGCTGGCCGGCTCGATGAAGACGGGTTCAGACAGGTCACTCATGACGGGGTCTCCGCGCCTATTTCAGTTCCACCCGGGCGACATTGTCCCGCGTGCTGGTGCTCAGATCGACATCACGACCACGCCAACGCACCTGGGTTCCGGCGGCGTTGCCGATCGTGAGCTTCAAGCCAGCCCCTTTCTCCAGGGAGACCACTTCACCTGGCGTCAACGTACGCGCCCAGATCTGGCGGCCTTGAAGATCAGTGGCCTCGACCCAGGAGGGCTCCGTGACGCTGACGGCCGAGTCCATGCCCGCAGTGGAACTGGCCGCCGACTCGGCGGGGGCCCCATGAACCGTCTGGACCACCGGACCAGTCAACGAAGACGACGCTGACGGTAAGGCTTCGGATGCAGCCGCTCCAGAAGGCTGCGCTGCGGCTGACGCTCCCGCAGCCGCTGTGGGTGCCACCGAAGCGCCGGCTGCGCCCGGCGCGACAGTCCGCCACGACATCCAGGATGCGGGGGCCCACCACAAGGCCACGGCCAGCAACATCAGCAGAGTCACGGCCCACCACCAGCCACGTCGGTCGGTCGCCGAGCGCAGCACCACAGGAGCGCTGCCGAGCTGGGAAGAGGACTCGCTCCCTCCCTGGCTGACCTGATCCAGTGTTGAGGTGTGCGCATCAAGACGTGGCAAGGCCTCCAGAATGGGCGCAGGGTCACACTTCAACACCCGGCATACGGACAGCGCCAGGGCCCTCACAAAGGTGGCATCGTGCAGTTCATCAAACTGGTTGCTTTCCAGCAGCTCCAGCTTGCGCACGGGCACCTTCAAGGTGGTGGACAGCAGACCGATGTGCATGCCACAGCGCTCACGAGCCGCTCGCAGCATTGCGCCAGCAGACGCCTCACCGGAGGGTTGGTCAACGAGTGGCTCATTCATCGAAGCGCCCTCTCTCGTACATCAGGGTCTCTGACGACTGGGGGAACCGCTCCTGGAGTTGCTGACCCCACATGCGCATCGCCGCTGTGTCGCCCAGGCGTCGCTCCACTCTGACGGCCAGCCAAAGAGACTGCGGCGTGGCGAACTCCCTCCGAAGGTGCACGCGCCGGATGTAGAAGCGGGCACGCTCGAACTCCCCCCGGCGGAACAGCAGGTCGCTCAGGTGGAAGCCGGTCACGGGATTGGCCGGGTCCAGTTCGTAGGCCCGGCTCAGCGCTGCCTCGGCCTCAGGCCACCTCTGTGCCCTTGCAAGGCATATGCCCTGTGCCATTTGGGTTCTGACGGTATCGCGGTACTGCGGCTGCGCCAGGGCCTGCCTGAACATGGCGTCTGCCTCCGCCCATCGGCCTGACTGACAGGCAAACCAAGCGAAGTTGTGCATCACGTCGCCATCACGGGGCGCCAACTGCAGGGCGCGCCTGAAGCTTTCTTCCGCCAGCCGGGTTTCCCCCATGGCGGCGTAGATCAACCCACGAAGGTTGAATGCCTCGGGCAAGTCAGGGCGAGCTGCCAGGGCCAGCTTGACTTCGTCCAGCGCCGTAGAAGTCTGACCACGGGTGAAGTAGCCCGCGGCCAACTCCATCCGAACACGGGCTCGCCTGTCGGCGTCCGTCTGGTCTGATGAGGTCTTGACATCGTCGGTCATTCCCTGGCCAGGCTCCGTCGCACAGCCTCCCAGACCTGCGAGCCAGAGCACAGCCAGCGTCCAAAGGACGAACCAGCGATGAAATCCGGGAGCGCGCGAGACCGTCACGGCGACACCCTCACCGGCTGGATGGCAATCGAGCGCCCGGCGCGTCTGGCCTGCACGTCGGTACGGTCCTGCACCTCGCCTGCAAGCTGCCCGCAGGCCGCGTCGATATCGTCTCCCCGGGTCTTGCGAACGGTGGTCACGTAACCCGCTTCTTGCAGCAGCGCTGCAAACGCGCTAACCCGCTGCGGGCTGGAGCGCCGCAGTCCCGACGCAGGGAAGGGATTGAACGGGATGAGATTGAACTTGCAAGACACCGCGATCCCGCCGGAGTCCTCTGAATGGCCCCGCACCAGGTCCACCAACCTGGCCGCATGCACGTCGGAGTCGTTCACGCCTTCGAGCATGCAGTACTCGAAAGTGATGAAGTCCCGCGGTGCCGACTCCAGATATCGGGCACAGGCTCCCATGAGTTCCCTCAGAGGGTACTTGCGGTTCAGCGGAACCAGATCATTTCGCAGCGCATCGTCCGGTGCATGCAGTGAAACCGCAAGCGCCACGGGGCAATCATGCTGCAAGCGATCCATCATGGGGACCACGCCCGAGGTGGACACCGTGACCCGCCTGCGCGACAGGCCATAGGCATGGTCGTCCAGCATCACCTTCAAAGCCGGGACCAAGGCCGCGTAATTCTGAAGGGGTTCTCCCATACCCATCATCACCACGTTGTCCACGGCCCGCTCGTTGTCAGCCAGCCGCAATCGGCCGCGAAGCTCGTGTTCCGCGTGCCACAACTGCCCCAGGATCTCGCCTGTTCGCAGATTGCGGCTGAAGCCTTGGTGCCCCGTAGAGCAGAACGGACACCCCACTGCGCAACCGGCTTGCGAAGATACACACAAGGTACCCCGGTCATCGTCCGGAATGAAGACCGTCTCCACCGCGTTGCCGTTGCCCACGTCGAACAGCCACTTGACCGTGCCGTCCGAAGAGACATGCTCTGAGAGCACCGGAAGGGCAGATATCTGATGGGTGCCCTCCAGCTTTTCACGCAAACTCCTGGCGAGGTCGGTCATCCTGCCGAAGTCGGACTCACCGCGTCGATGTACCCAGCGGAAGAGTTGAGTCGCACGGAAACGCTTCTCGCCCAGTCCCTCGACATGAGCGATGAGAGATTCGTGATCGAGATCGAGAAGGTTCACAGCGCTTGGGGGTTCTGAGGCACCGCTCGACCTGGCCAGGCCGGCGGGGCCCCGGCCCGCCTCGTTCAGCGGCTGTAGACGTTCATGCCAGGGAAGAAGAAAGCCACCTCGGCGGCGGCCGTCTCAGGGGCGTCCGAGCCGTGGACGGCATTGGCGTCGATGCTGTCAGCGAAGTCAGCACGGATGGTGCCCTTGTCGGCCTTCTTGGGGTCGGTGGCGCCCATCAACTCGCGATTGCGCGCAATGGCTCCTTCTCCTTCCAGCGCCTGGATCATGACAGGGCCGGAGATCATGAAGCTGACGAGATCATTGAAGAAGGGGCGAGCCTTGTGCACCGCGTAGAAGGCCTCAGCCTCGCCGCGGGAGAGGTGCACCATCTTCGCGGCGACGATCTTCAATCCTGCGCCTTCAAAGCGGGCATAGATCTGACCGATCACGTTCTTCGCCACGGCGTCGGGCTTGATGATCGACAAGGTGCGTTCGATAGCCATTCCAAAACTCCTGAAACCAAAACTTGAGAAAACCTCCCAGTGTAGCCCGCGGGTTGACGGCGTCGCCACCCTCCGCAGCACCGGGCACTTTGGGGGCAAGGGCTTGTAGCAAGCCTCTACCGACGGCGCCCCCCCTTGCCGGAGCGACCTGCTTTGCCCTTCTGATGGAAAGCATCTGCGCCGATATAGCCGACTGAGGTTCGCATGGGGTCGGGCTGGCCACCCGCAGCCTGCACCTTGCCACCCGTCGGCTTCTTTCTTGACCTGCCAGCGCCACCACCGGTCGCAGACTTCACGGCCTTCACGAAGCGCTTGTCGTAAGTCTGCTGCAGCGGGTTGGGAATCGGTCCGTCCTCATCCAGTTCCCGGCGGGGCCGCGCTTCAGCCTGCACCGCCCGACGGTCGTAGGTCTGGAGCAACGGGTTGGGAATGGGCCCGTCCTCGTCGATGTCCCGTACCCGCCGCGCTTGCTGGATGGCCCGCTTGTCATAGGTCTGCTGCAAGGGGTTGGGAATCCGAGCGAAGTTTTCGGTATCACCCGCCTCCCCCGCACCGGCCTCTGACAGCCTAGGCGGCAAGCCCACTGATCCTGCCTCCCGCTGGCGACCGCGCCTTGCGTTCTTGCGACCTCGAGGACCCGTTGCTGCCACCCCTTCACGCACAGGCTTCGGGCCCACCGAACTCCCTGCCTGTACCCCACTCGAGGTCATGGAGCGCAACACCTTGACGTCTTCTGTTGGCAGGTCCACCCAGACACCGCGACGCAACCCCTTGGGCAGCACGACGCTGCCATATCGAATGCGGATCAGCCGGCTCACGGCATGACCCACGGAATCGAACAACTTGCGGACTTCACGATTGCGCCCTTCGGTGATCACCACCCGAACCCAGCGGTTCGCGCCGTCGCCCCCGCCGTCCTCGATGCTCTTGAAGGCGGCGACCTGCCCGTCAACCTCCACGCCTTCGAGCAGCTTGGTCCGGTTCTCGTCGGACAAGGAACCCAGGATGCGGACCGCGTACTCGCGCTCGACACCAAAGCGGGGATGCATGAGCCTGTTGGCGAGATCACCTGAATTGGTGAACAGCAACAGTCCCTCCGTGTTGATGTCCAAGCGTCCCACGGACTGCCACTTGCCCTGCGGCAGGCGAGGCAGGCGCCTGAACACGGTGGGCCGCTGCTGGGGGTCGTCGTGGGTGACCACCTCGCCTGCAGGCTTGTGATACGCGATCACGCGCGCAGGCAGCGGCGCGATGCGCACCTTGACCGGCTTGCCGTTGACCGCAATCTTGTCACCGTAGGAAATGCGTTGTCCGGTGTGTGCGGCCTGGCCGTTGACGGTGACACGGCCCTCGGCAATCATTTGCTCCAGGTCGCGCCTGGAGCCCACGCCAGATTGCGCAAGGACCTTGTGCAGCTTGGGAGCGTCGAATTCAGGCGCCAAGACCCTGCGCGCAGGCGCCTGCTTTGATGGCACAGCGGCTTCCTGTGCAGCAGCATCGGCGGGCTCGCGATCCTCTCCCACCGGGCCGCGAGTTCCGGACGCATCTTCTTCGTCTGCAGACTCGTCGAACGCCCCGGACATGACGGCGCCAAAAACCTCGGAAGGATCAGACTTCTCCAGCGTGGGAGTTCCGCCCCCCTGATCGTCCATGAAGCGGCCCGCAGCCAATGGGGCATCGGCAGACGCACCCTCCGCCAAGTCTGCGCCCTCCACGGCCACACCAGACCCTTGACCGCCTTTATCACCTCTGCGACCGCGCCGACGGTTGCGCTTGCGCCGCTGCGGGTCTCTCAGGGTGTCAGACTCCGCTTCTTCCGCAGACGGCCCCGGGGCTACCAACGGTCCGGACGCTGCATCGCGGTCGGCTGACTCGGTTGCTCCAGCCCCATCGCCGTGGCCGGTCGACTGGTCCGGAGTCTCTTGCCGGGCGCGCTTGGTGCTGTCTGTCTGGTCAGGATCGGGCTGGTTCATGCGATATCGCCTTGAAGGGCTGGGTCGGGAGAGGGCGTCGGAAGTCCGGAAACTGTGCTCGTGTTCGAGTCAACAGGTGCCCCATCGGGGGTTTCGCTGGGCGCCTCGGAGGCCGCCCGAAAGATGGGAAGATCATCGTGCGACAGCTGCGCCGTGACCTCTGCACCATGGGCAGCGGGCGCCAGTGCATCGGCCGCTTCACCTGCGCTGGCTCCACCGCCCACCTCGGGCAACTGGTTCAGGCTCGAGAGCCCCAGATCGTCGAGGAACTGCCGAGTGGTGCCATACAAGGCCGGACGCCCCGGTGACTCGCGGTAGCCGATTGCCTCGATCCATCCCCGATCCTCCAGCTGCTTGACGATCTGGCCGGACACCACGACGCCGCGGATATCCTCGATGTCTCCCCGCGTCACGGGCTGGCGGTACGCGATGATCGCCAGGGTCTCCATGACCGCTCTGGAATACCGCGGTGGCTTCTCCGGATGCAAACGATCCAGGAAAACCCGCATCTCGGGGCGGCTCTGAAACCGCCAGCCCGAGGAAACGGCCACCAGTTCCACCCCTTTGTCCGCCCACTCCTGCACCAGTTCGTGCAGCAGCGCAGTCAGCTCGGGCGCCGTCAACTGGCCGTCAAAGAGCAACTGCAGTTCGCGCACGGGCACGGGGGCCTGCGCACAGATCAAAGCAGTTTCCAGGACCCTCTTGGCGTCCGATGTATTCATCAATGGGTGACCCGAAACAGCGAACCGAGCGCCGGAACAGCCGGGGTGGGACCCTCCGGGTCCGCCGTGCTGCGATTCCGGAAAACCGGACCCAGTCCGCACAAATCATGAAAGCCCCTCGAACAGTGCGACATCGCCAGTTCATGAAGAGAAGAGCCGTGAGTGCTCAATGGGGCACTCCAACGGCCCCGAGGGGCACATGCGAAGTCGTTGGACCACCAGCAGTCGCCAGTGGTCTCAACCTTCGCCAGTCCCTATCTTACGCCCTCAAGAGCTCGAACGAAGCGACTCGCGAAAGGATCCATGCGTAAATGACAACGTTCGTTCAAACCCGCTTGGGACCCAGACCCAGCAGAAACGTTTCAGATGAGCGGTCTCGAGACGCCTTGGGCTTGATGGGCTTGACCACCCGGAAACTGTCCTTGAACAGCTTGACCAGCTGGCTGTAGCCGCTGCCGTGAAACGCCTTGCAGACCAGCGCGCCCTGGCCATCGGCTTTCAAATGGTTGAGCGCAAACTCCACAGCAAGTTCCACCAGGTGTGCCACGCGGGCGGCGTCAGACGACTCGATGCCCGACAGATTGGGCGCCAAGTCAGACAGGACCACATCCACCTTCCGACCTGCCAGCGCCTGCCCCAGGGCTTGCAAGGTCGAATCCTCGCGGAAGTCCCCCCTCAGAAACGTGACGCCCTCGATGGGCTCGAACTCCAGGATGTCCAGCGCGATGACGGTGCCCTCGAGTTCACCCGCCGCAGCCCCCGCGGGCGCAAACTTGCGTCGCACATACTGGCTCCAGGCCCCAGGCGCTGCACCCAGGTCCACGACCACCTGTCCTGGCCGCAACAGACCATGCGTCTCGTCGATCTCCTTGAGCTTGTAGGCTGCCCGAGCCCGATAGCCTTCGCGCTGCGCCATCTTGACGTAGGGGTCATTGAGGTGGTCGTGCAGCCACGCCTTGTTCAGTCGCTTGCTCTTCATGCCGGGTCGATAATACGGGCATGCCTGCCCTCCAGTTGTCCCCCACCGAACGTCGCAGCCTTCGCGCCGATGCCCATCATCTGAACCCGGTCGTCCTCATCGGTGCTGAGGGTCTGACCGAGGCCGTCCGAAAGGAGACCGACGCAGCCCTGAGGGCACATGGGCTGATCAAGCTCAGAGTGTTCTCGGACGTACGGGAAACGCGTGAACAGATGCTCTCCAGCCTGACGGAGGAACTCAGTGCCGCGGCGGTTCAGCACATCGGGAAGCTGTTGGTGCTCTGGCGCCCGATCGAGGAAAAGCCCAAAGAAGCGAGGGAAGACCGACTTCCAGGCCCAAGAGTCGTGAAGCTCGTGTCGTTCTCCAAGAGCGGCAACCACCGAGCCACCGTGAAGAAGGTGAAGGTCCTGGGCAATGAGCGGGTGACTCGCGGTGGCACGATCAAGCGCAAGGAAGCCCGCCAGGTGAGCCAGAAGAAGAAAGCGGCTGGCTGAACAGGCTGATTCGGCTGAACGCGCCAAGGAGGCTGTGGGCACGGGCGCACGACGAGACGCAGGGTCACTCCTCAGACGTAACGCACGGCCATGATTTCGTAGCTCTTGAGGCCACCCGGTGCGCGGACCTCGGCCATGTCACCCTCTGACTTTCCAATGAGGGCTCGCGCGATCGGGCTGGAGATGGAAATCAATCCGAGCTTGAGATCCGCCTCGTCATCGCCCACGATCTGGTAGGTCACTCGCACACCCGTTGCCTCTTCCTCCAGATCCACCGTCGCGCCAAACACCACCCGACCATCTGCGTCGAGAGTGGCCGGGTCGATCACCTGGGCTGCGGCGAGCTTGCCTTCGATTTCCAGGATCCGGCCCTCGATGAAGCCCTGCTTGTCCTTGGCCGCGTCGTACTCGGCGTTCTCGGACAAGTCCCCCTGAGCACGCGCCTCGGCAATGGCCTGAATCACGGCATGCCGCTCCACGGTCTTCAAGCGGTGCAGTTCCTCCTTCAGCATGTCGGCGCCGCGTCGGGTCAGGGGAATGGTGCTCATGGCTCTGTAGGTGTTCGATTCAAGAAAAACCGCCGCAGGGGACCTTTCGGTCTGCTGCGGCGGCTATACCTTCGTGAAGTGTAGTTCAGGCCAGCCTGCGACCTGCTTTCAGGCTTCGTCGCAGGGCGAACCCTGCCCGCTCAATCAATGCAGCGAAAGATGCAGCTCTTGGAGCGACTTGACTGCCAGATCTGCACGATGCTTGAGCGCCTCGGTAGCGGCTTCCGATCCGGCCATCGTGGTGTAGTAAGTCACCCGGTTGGCCAAGGCGGCGGTGCGGATATGGCGCGAGTCGGCAATGGCCGTACGCGTTTCGTCCACGGTGGTGAACACCAGCTGAATCTCGCCCGCCTTGACCATGTCGCCGATGTGAGGTCGTCCGTCCTTGACCTTGTTCACCGCCTTCACCGGCACGCCGGCTGCAGCGATCGCTGCCGCCGTGCCGCGCGTGGCCACGATCTGGAAGCCCAATGCATGCAGGTCCTTGGCCACCTGCACGGCCCTGGACTTGTCGGAGTCCTTCACGGTCAACACGACCGTGCCCTTGGAAGGCAGGCGTGAGCCTGCGCCCAACTGGCTCTTGAGCATCGCCTCGCCAAAGGTTTCGCCCACGCCCATGACCTCGCCCGTCGACCGCATCTCCGGCCCGAGGACAGGATCCACGCCCGGGAACTTGTTGAAGGGGAACACGGCCTCCTTGATGCTGAAGTAAGGCGGAATCACCTCCCCCTTCACGCCGGTTTGGTCGGCCAGACGCTGGCCCGCCATGCAACGCGCAGCGATCTTGGCAAGCGGCTGACCCGTGGCCTTGCTGACGAAAGGCACGGTCCGGGAAGCCCGGGGGTTGACCTCCAGCACGTAAACCACCGCCTCGTCACCCTCACCCTGAATGGCGAACTGCACGTTCATGAGGCCCACCACGTTCAAGGCCCGGGCCATCAGCGTGGTCTGGCGTCGCATCTCGTCCTGCAGTGCAACACTCAAGGTGTAGGGAGGCAAAGAGCAGGCAGAGTCGCCACTGTGGATGCCCGCAGCTTCCACGTGTTCCATGATGCCGCCGATCATGACCTGAGATCCGTCGCCGATGCAGTCCACATCGACCTCGACGGCGTCATTGAGGAAGCGGTCCAGCAGCACAGGAGACTTCTCGCTCACGCGAACCGCTTCGCGCATGTAGCGCTCGAGGTCCTTGTCGCCGTGAACGATCTCCATGGCGCGGCCGCCCAGAACGTAGCTGGGTCGGACCACCAGCGGGTACCCGATCTCCTTGGCCAACGCCAGCGCCTGCTCTTCAGTGCGGGCGGTGCGGTTGGGCGGCTGTCGCAGGCCCAACTCATGCAACAGCTTCTGGAAACGCTCGCGGTCTTCGGCAATGTCGATGCTGTCGGGCGAGGTGCCGATGATGGGCACGCCTGCGCGTTCAAGGTCGAGCGCAAGTTTCAAGGGGGTTTGTCCACCGTACTGGACGATGACACCCAGCGGCTTCTCCACGGCCACGATTTCCAGCACATCTTCCAAGGTCACCGGCTCGAAGTACAGCCTGTCGCTGGTGTCGTAGTCGGTGGAGACCGTCTCAGGATTGCAATTGACCATGATGGTCTCGTAGCCGTCTTCGCGCATGGCGAGCGCGGCGTGCACGCAGCAGTAATCGAACTCGATGCCCTGCCCGATGCGGTTGGGTCCGCCCCCCAGCACCATGATCTTCTTGCGGCTGCTGGGTGCAGCCTCGCACTCCTCCTCATAAGTGGAGTACATGTAGGCTGTCTGCGTGGCGAACTCGGCCGCGCAGGTGTCCACCCGCTTGTAGACGGGCCGCACCCCGAGCGCATGACGGTGCGCCCGCACCGCATGCTGGTGCGTGCCGGTCAGCACCGCCAATCGGCGATCGGAAAAGCCCATGCGCTTGAGGTGCCGCATCTCGGCCTGGGTGAGGGAATCCAAGGCCCTCGCCCGGACCTGCGCTTCGGTGGTCACGATGTGCTCGATCTGCGCCAGGAACCAGGGGTCGATGGCCGTCTCGGCGTGGACCTCGTCCAGGGTCATCCCGATGCGAAATGCATCGCCCACGAACAGGATGCGCTCCGGGCCAGGCTCGCCGATCTCTTCGACGATCTCGTCGCGGTCATCACTGCGTTCCGTCAGGCCATCGATGCCGGTTTCCAGTCCCCGAAGGGCCTTCTGGAAGCTTTCCTGGAAGGTTCGACCGATGGCCATGACCTCCCCCACGGACTTCATCTGTGTGGTCAGGTGGGGGTCGGCAGCAGGGAACTTTTCAAACGCAAAGCGCGGAATCTTGGTGACGACGTAGTCGATGCTGGGCTCGAAGCTCGCCGGGGTGGCGCCACCCGTGATGTCGTTCTTCAGTTCGTCCAGCGTGTAGCCCACCGCGAGCTTGGCCGCCACCTTCGCAATCGGGAAGCCCGTGGCCTTGGAGGCCAGCGCAGAGGAACGCGACACCCGAGGGTTCATCTCGATCACGATCATGCGGCCGTTGGCAGGATTGATAGAGAACTGCACGTTCGATCCGCCCGTGTCCACGCCGATCTCGCGCAGGATCGCGATGGACGCGTTGCGCAACAGCTGGTATTCCTTGTCGGTCAGCGTCTGGGCCGGGGCTACGGTGATGGAGTCACCGGTGTGGATGCCCATGGGGTCCAGGTTCTCGATGGAACACACGATGATGCAGTTGTCCGCACGGTCGCGGACCACCTCCATCTCGTACTCTTTCCAGCCGATCAGGCTCTCTTCGATCAGGAGTTCGTTGGTGGGCGACAGGTCCAGCCCACGCTTGCAGATTTCCTCGAACTCCTGCGGGTTGTACGCGATGCCGCCCCCCGTGCCGCCGAGGGTGAAGCTGGGGCGGATGACCATGGGGAAGCCGGGCCCGCCGATGTCGGCCTGGATGCGCTTCTGCACGGCCCACGCCTCGTCCAGCGTGTGGGCGATGCCACTCTTGGCCGAGTCCAGGCCGATGGAGGTCATTGCGTCCTTGAACTTCAGGCGATCTTCTGCCTTCTCGATCGCGTGTTCGTTGGCGCCAATCATCTCGACGCCGTACTTGGCCAGCACACCGTGGCGATGCAGGTCCAGCGCGCAATTCAACGCCGTCTGCCCGCCCATGGTGGGCAGCACGGCGTCGGGGCGCTCCTTGGCGATGATCGTTTCCACCACCTGCCAGGTGATGGGCTCGATGTAGGTGGCATCGGCCATGCCCGGATCGGTCATGATCGTGGCCGGGTTGCTGTTGACGAGGATGACGCGGTAGCCCTCCTCCCTCAGCGCCTTGCAGGCCTGGGCCCCGGAGTAGTCAAACTCGCAGGCCTGGCCGATGACGATAGGGCCGGCGCCGATGATCAGGATGCTCTTCAGGTCGGTGCGCTTAGGCATGGGAACGCTCCTGGGCGTGTTGTGCCATCAGCGACGTGAAGCGGTCGAACAGGTAGGCAATGTCGTGTGGACCAGGGGAAGCCTCGGGGTGACCCTGGAAGCAGAAGGCAGGGCGGTCTGTGCGGGCGAGACCTTGCAGCGTTCCGTCGAACAGGCTGCGATGCGTGGCGCGCAGGTGGGACGGCAAACTGGCCTCGTCCACTGCAAAGCCGTGGTTCTGGCTGGTGATGCTGACCAGTCCGGTGTCCAGATCCTTCACGGGATGATTGGCGCCGTGATGCCCAAACTTCATCTTGAAGGTGCGGGCACCAGACGCCAGCGCCATGATCTGGTGACCCAGGCAGATACCGAAGGTCGGAATACCTGAGTCCATCAGGATGCGTGCAGATTCGATGGCGTAGTCGCAAGGCTGCGGGTCACCCGGCCCGTTGCTGAGGAAGACTCCGTCCGGTCGCATGGACAGCACCTCCGCCGCTGGCGTCTTGGCGGGGACCACGGTGATCCTGCATCCCCGACTGGCCAGCATGCGCAGGATGTTGAACTTCACGCCAAAGTCGTAGGCCACGACATGGAAACGAGGCGCGGTCTGCTCGGCGTCGCCGAAGCCGAGCCTCCACTCCGTCTGGGTCCATGGGTAGGGGCTGTCCACCGAGACTTCCTGGGCCAGATCCTGGCCCGCCATGGAAGGCGTCGCCTGGGCCTGTGCCACCGCTGCGTCCAGATCAGCTTGCGAGACGATGTGACCCGCGGCGAAAGTCGCAATGCAACCGTTCTGCGCACCGGTGCTGCGCAGATGGCGGGTCAGGCGTCGGGTGTCCACATCGGCAATGGCCACCGTTCCCTCTTGGCGAAGATACGCGTCCAGGGTGAGCGATTGTCGAAAGTTGGAGGACCGGATCGGCAAATCCCGAATCACCAGCCCTGCTGCATGCACGCTGCGGGCCTCGACGTCTTCGTGGTTGACGCCATAGTTGCCGATGTGGGGATAAGTCAACGTCACGATCTGACGCCGGTAACTCGGATCGGTCAGGATTTCCTGATAACCGGTGAGCGCGGTGTTGAACACCACCTCGCCCGTGGTCGATCCAGCGGCGCCAATCGAGATGCCCCGAAAGATGGCGCCGTCCGCAAGTGCGAGTACGGCAGGAGGCAGGTCGGGCAGCAAGAGAAACTCCGGTTCGCTCACACCCAGCCGCCCCGCCGGCGTTCGGCGGGCATTGCGTCGAGGGGGAAACCGTGGACGAGTTTCGCTGGTGTGCGGCAGGGTTGAGGTAAACCGCAGAAGTATATCGTCGAGACCTTGAGTGCGAAGGCGACTGCGACGTTGACGGCCCGTGTTTCAGGGCTGGCGTTCCTCCCCGCGCCATATCCACAAAGTGAAGGGGGACAGGACGCGCCCGGCTGGCGCCCCTGGACACGCGCCGTTCTACACTCGCGCCCGCGAACTTGGGTTACCGGGCCTCGCAGCCCGAAACAGTTGCACGCCCAGGGCGTAAGTACCAAGGAGAACCTCATGAACCCGCTGTCTTCACACTTGACCGACTCAGGCGTTGTGGTCTCCCCGGCGCAGAGAAACGCCGTCCTGAGAAACACGTATGGCCTTCTGGCAGTGTCTTTGGTCCCCACCGTCCTCGGTGCCTGGGTGGGGGTGTCCACTGGCCTGCTGAACTCCATGGGGGCCGGGCTGTCCACGATTTTGTTCCTGGCCGGTGCCTTCGGTTTTATGTTCGCCATCGAGAAGAACAAGGACTCCGCCAAGGGTGTCTACCTCTTGCTCGCGTTCACCTTCTTCATGGGCTTGATGATGTCCCGGCTGGTGGGCCAGGTGCTGGGGCTGCGCAACGGCGCGTCGCTGGTCATGACGGCCTTCGGCGGGACTGCCGCAGTGTTTTTTGCGATGGCCTCACTGGCCACGGTGATCAAGCGCGATCTGTCTGGAATGGGGAAGTTCCTGACGGTCGGAGCCGTGATCGTGCTGGTGGCCATGGTGGCCAACATCTTCCTTCAGTCTTCGGCCCTGATGCTGGCTTTGCTGGTGCTTTGCCTGGGCATCTTCTCTGCTTTCATGCTGTACGACATCAAGCGCGTGATGGACGGCGGTGAAACCAACTACGTGTCCGCCACCCTGGCCATCTACCTGGACGTGTACAACGTGTTCCAGAGCTTGCTCGCCCTGCTGGGCATCTTCGGGGGCGAGAAGGACTGAACCCCGCCGTGGAGCCTGAGGGCATCCGCAACGAACCAGGGCCCCGGAAGGGGCCCTTGGCGTTCATGAAGTAGGGGCTTCGGCAGCCAGCTCGAACACCGCGATGCTCTCCACATGCGCCGTGTGCGGAAACATGTTGATGACCCCGGCATGGGTGCAGACGTAGCCGGCCTGGTGCACCAGCAAGCCAGCGTCACGCGCCAGCGTCGCAGGGTTGCAACTGACGTACACGATCCTGCGGGGTGGCTTCCAATGCTCGGAGCCAGGGCCCACCTGCACGCCCTCGCGTTGTCCACTCGTGGCATCCACCAGGGCCTTGACCAGGGCGAAGGCGCCTTCGCGGGGAGGATCGACCAGCCAGCCATCAGCCGGGCCCTGTGCCAGAAGACCGGCGGCATCGAGTTCGAAAAGGTTGCGCGCCTCGAAGCTGAGCTTGGCCGACAGGCCGTTCAACGCCCCATTGGCCTGGGCTCGCGCCACCAGTGCCGGGCTGCCCTCGATGCCGTGCACCTGGCGCGCCAGGCGCGCCAGCGGTAGCGTGAAGTTGCCCAGGCCACAGAACCAGTCGATGACACGGTCCGAGGCTGCTGGCGCCAACAGGCGCAAGGCGCGACCCACCATCACGCGGTTGATCTGCGGGTTGACCTGCGTGAAGTCCGTCGGCTTGAAAGGCATGTACACGCCGAACTCAGGCAACCCATAGGCCAGTTGCGGTGGGTCAACTTCGTCCTCCAGCAGATGGACGGTATCGGGCCCTGCGGGTTGCAACCACCACTGGACGGGATGCACTGACGCAAAGGCTTTCAGGCGACCAAGGTCCGGGGCGGACAGCGGCTCCAGATGCCGCAGCACCAGCGCGGTCACGCTGTCGCCCACGGCCAACTCGATCTGCGGCAGGCGGTCGCGCTGCTCCATGGATGCGATCAAGGCGCGCAGCGGCATAAGCAAGGCACTGACCTGCGCGGGCAACACCGGACAGACCGACATGTCGGCCACATAACGTGACTTGCGCTCGTGGAACCCGATGAGCACCTGTCCCTTCTTGATCACATGACGGACCGATAGACGCGCCCGGTACCGATAACCCCAGGCAGGGCCGTGCAGGGGTCTCAGCATCTGCCCGGGACGCACCTTGCCCAGGTGCCAGAGGTTGTCCTCCAGGACTCGCTGCTTGACCGCTACCTGAGCATCAGGGTGCAGATGCTGCACCTTGCAGCCGCCACAAGCACCGGCATGCAGCCCGAAGTGAGGGCATGGCGGCTTCACCCGCTGCGGGCTCTGCCTCACAAGAGTCACCAGTTGGCCTTGCTCCCACTGGTTCTTGCGACGATGCACTTGCACGGTCACCCGCTCGAACGGCAGGGCCCCCTCGATGAACACCACCTTGCCGTCTGGCCGCCGGGCCACTCCCTGCCCTTCAAGATCCAGCGATTCAACGTCCAGGGGAAGCGAGGTGTCCTGCATCACATGATTATCGGACCCGAAAAGAAGCAAGGCCGCCTTGCGGGCGGCCTTGTCTTGAGCGCACCCATCAACGGACGCGCATCCGGTGGTGAAGCATCACTCCTTGGGCGGCTCAGAGTACTCAGAAACCACCTTCCAGCGGGCGTCCTGCAGTTGCGACAGGCGGAACGCGTTGCTGCCCAGACGCTTCTGCGGCCCGAACTTCGCTTCGGCACTGCCGAAGATGTCGGGGGGCACCGTCATCGTGTCCATGGCCTTGATGAAACTGTCGGTCGTCAGCCCGGGGCCCGCCTTCTGCATCGCGCGGACAAAGGTGTTGACGATGACGTAACCGTAGGCCGAGAACACCGTGGGATCCTCGTTGAACTTGGTCTTGTACTTGTTGGCCCAGAAACGCAAGGGCTGCGAAGCTTCGTCCAGGTAAGGGTTCTGCACCGTCATCGTGGCATACAGACCGTCCATCGCCTTGCCGCCGAGCTTGTGAATCAGGTCGGTGTAGGCGGCGCTGGTGCCGAGGAAGGTGGGGCTGAACCCCGTCTTGCGGCTCTCGGCGATGGTGCCGATCGTCTCGCGGATGATGGTGCCCAGCACGACCAGGTCGCACCCTGAAGACTTCATCCTCGCCACTTGAGAGGAGAAATCGGTGGCGCCGCGCTTGTAGCTGGTCTTCTCGGCGAACGCCATGCCGAGGGTCTTGAGGCCTGCTTCGCCCCCGCGCATCACTTCCAGGCCAAACTCATCGTCCTGGTAGATGGTGCAGACCTTCTTCGCGTTCTTTTCCTTGACCAGCTTGGGCAGCGCGCCGCGCATCTGGTCATAGTAGGTCGCCGCGAATGAGTACTTCAGGCGGTGGAAGGGGTCGTACATCTCGCGCGCCGCGGTCACCGGGAAGAAGTTGATGACGTTCTTCTCGAACTGGATGGGCATCGCCGCCATGTTCTGTGCGGTACCGATGTGGCCGAGCACGGCGAACACCTTGTCCTGGTTCACCAGCTTCTGGGCCGCCAGGGCCGCCTTGCGAGGGTCGTAGGCCGAATCCTCGACGACGAGCTTGAGCTTGCGACCGTGCACACCGCCCTGCTCGTTCACCTCATCCACGGCCAGCAACAGCCCGTTGCGCACCTGCTTGCCAAACCCTGCAATCGGACCGGAAAGGTCTTGTATCGAGCCGAGCAGCACCTCGCCCTTGCTCACTCCCTGCGTGGCCTGTGCCCAGGTAACGGTCGATGCGACAGCCAGTGCAAGCCCGGCGGCCAGCCTGTGGGTGGACTTCATCAATGGTCTCCTTGAATCGTTGCCGGGCGACGTGCCCTGACGTAACCCTTGCATGCTATCGCCGTCCGAAGCGGGCGTACCCTCTCGAAAACGCTGAGCCCCGCCCGCAAGGGGTCATTTACCCCCACAGCGACAACGGTCAGCGCGCGGGCAGCAGCCGGGCCGGGTCAACGGGCTTGCCCAGACGACGGATCTCGAAATGCAGCTTGATCTGATCGGCATCGCTGGACCCCATCTCGGCAATCTTCTGTCCGCGGCGTACCGCCTGATCCTCTTTCACCAGCAAAGTCTGGTTGTGCGCATAAGCCGTCAGGTAGGTGTTGTTGTGCTTGACGATCACGAGGTTGCCGTAGCCGCGCAGCCCGGAGCCGGCATACACCACGCGTCCATCGGCAGCCGCAAGCACCGGGTCTCCGGCCTTGCCTGCGATCGACAGCCCCTTGACACCGCGTGCCTCGTCGAAGGGTGTGTTCACTGTGCCTGAGGCGGGCCATGCCCATTCAACGGCTTCATCCCCCGCTCGGGATGCGGCAGTGGAAGTGGGCGGGGCAGAAGGCGCAGCCTGCGCATTCGCTGATCCCTGAACAGACGACGGCACCACCGAGGCTGGGGCTGTCACGGGTGTGGCCGGTGGCGCGGCAGCAGCCATGCGGTCTGGCGACGTGGACGGTGTGGCAGCGGCTGTAGTCGCCTCAGCGGCACGGGCCTCGAGCGGCCGGCTTTCCACACGCCCTGCCGCCTGCACCGGCCTGGACATTGCCGCCGACGGATCCTGAACCGGGGGCAGCACCCGCAACACTTGCCCTACCTCGATGACATTCGGGTTCTGTATACCGTTCCACCGGGCAATGTCGCGCCAGTTCTGGCCGTTGTCCAGGCCTATGCGGATCAAGGTATCGCCCGGCTTGACCATGTAACTGCCGGGCGGCAGGGGTGCAGCCGGGGCCAAGGGGCTCCCTGCTGTCGGCGGTGCCCCAGACGAAGCACTCACCGGTGCCGGAGATGCAACCGGGGCAGCCGCAACCGAACCCTGTGGAACAGGTCGCGCCGCGGAAGGCGCTGCGGCTGGACGGGACTGCTGCCCTGTCGGCGAACGTTCCTCTACAGGCGCCCGAGCGGGCGTGGAGGAACAGGCCATGAGCAGCGCCGCCAACGCCACGGACAACCCGCTGGCGCAGCTACGAAAGAGGAATGCACCGGCTTTCACAACGTCCCCGATTCTAGAGGGACGAAGTGCACGCCATCGTGCACGCTGCGATGCCAACCGGACTCGTCCCGGTCGACCACCACCAGAACCTGCCCGCCATGAGCCACGCTATGGGTCGGGGCCACCAGGCGCCCGCCTACGGCAAGCTGCTCCAGCCAGGGCTTTGGCACGTCCTCACCACCCGCTGCCGCAATGATGGCGTCGAAAGGGGCCGACGGGGGGTGCCCCAGCCGACCATCGCCGAACAGCAGGCGAGCCTGTGCAAGCGCGAGATCGCGCAAGGTGGATCTGGCGCGTTCATGCAAGGGCTGGATGCGCTCGATGGACGTCACGCGGTGTGCCAGCAGGCACAGCACTGCCGCCTGGTAGCCACATCCGGTGCCGATCTCCAGCACGTGCCGCAGCGGCGGCTGGGGCGGCGTCTGCGTCCCGCTCGGACGCTGCAGCAGCAAGCTGATCATGCGCGCCACCACCGTGGGCTTGGAAATGGTCTGGCCATGACCGATGGGCAGGCTGGTGTCCTCGTAGGCCTGGATGGCCAGGGCCGAATCCACGAACAGGTGACGGGGCACCCGCGCCATGGCCTCCAGCACTGCGGCATCGATGGCCACGGGCCCGCGCCGCAAACGCTCGATCATGCGCAACCTGACGGCGTCGGAGTCCAGGCCCAGACCCACCGGCACATCCCGCCGCAGAGCGGAAGCCGCCGCCTCGCGTACAGGCCTTTGAGGCCGAAGCATTTCGGGCGCCTTCGGCCTGGACAGGTCTTGCTCGGCCGAAAGAGAAGCCGGGAACCTCCCCGGCCTGTACGGTGTGGACGCCACGTTCAACGCGCCTGGATGCCGCCAGTCCACTGGCTCAGGTGAGCGTGATCGGTCAGGTCCACCTGCAGCGGGGTGATGGACACCCGCCCGTTCGACGTGGCATGAAAGTCGGTGCCCTCCCCCGCATCGCGTGCGTCACCGGCTGGGCCTATCCAGTAGATGGGATCGCCCCGTGGATTGGATTGCTGCACTACCGGCTGGCTGGCATGGCGACGCCCGAGGCGGGTGACCACCCGCGGCAGCGAAACGGCATCGGCCCGGTTGGGGATGTTCACATTCAAGAGCCAGGGGCCGGCCTGGCCGCAGGCCAGGGCCTGCTCCACCACGGCACGCGCCGTTGCGGCAGCCGCCTCCAGTTCACCCCAACCCTTGTCCACCTGGGAGAAAGCGATGGACCGCAGGCCGAACAGGTAGCCTTCCATCGCAGCGGCCACGGTGCCCGAATAGAGGGTGTCGTCGCCCATGTTGGCACCGTTGTTGATGCCCGAGAGCACCAGGTCCGGCCGGTGGGGCAGCAACCCGGTCAGCGCCACGTGCACGCAATCAGACGGCGTACCGTTGACCACCCTGAAGAGCCTGGATCGATCGAAGCCTGGCGCCTCAAACACCGAAAGCGGCCGCGACAGGGTCAGAGCGTTGGACGTTCCGCTGGCGTTCTGTTCAGGGGCGATGACATCGACATCCCCCAAGGTCTCGCAAGCCCGCACCAGTGCGGCCAGCCCTGGCGCCAGATACCCGTCGTCGTTCGCAATGAGAATTCGCATCGACGGATTGTAGGGAGGGCCCGATACCGCTCCCTTGCAATGCGAAGAAAGAACAAACGGCCCTCAGGGGCCGTTGTTCGATGCGCGGGTGGGGTGGCTGATGGGACTCGAACCCACGACGACCAGAATCACAATCTGGGACTCTACCAACTGAGCTACAGCCACCGTAGAGAGAGCGAAATTATAGCGCCGCCGTCACTGCGAAGCGGCTTTCGAAGGGGTCTGGGCTGCACGCGCAGAGGCTTCGACCTCTACCTTGAACCGACGCTTGAGCGTGCTCAGATAGGCCTCGGTCTCGGCGGCGCTCAAGGCCTGAGCAAGCTGAGGTGCCAGCAGGGCATCCGCCGAAGCCGCCTGCTCGCGCGGCAACACTTTCAGCACACGGGCCACCACGAAGCCATCGGCGCCGAGATCCACACCGATGGGCGCGGGCAACTTGTCCTGCGGCGCCAGCAACACGGCGTCGATCAGGGCCCGGGGCACGTTTTGCGCCTGCCCTCTGGACAGCACGGCAGACTGAGGCAAGGCTGTGGCGGGGCTCTGCTTGATGGCCTCCAGCTTGGCCTGACCTTCCTTGCGTGCCTGCGCGGCGGCTTGCTCCTGCACCACAGCGGCGCGTACAGCGTCCTTCACATCATCAAAGGGGGGAACCCGCGCGGGCGTGTGCTGGACCACGCGGGCTGAAACGAGCTGGCTGCCCCCCAGGTCCACCGCCTCGGTGTTGCGCTTGTTTTTCATTGCGTCGTTGCCGAACACAGCGTCCAGCAGCTTCTGCGAGGCCAGGGGCCCCGTGGCCTGTGGACCGGGCTGACGCCGGACGGTGGCCGTGCGCTTGTCCAGCTTGAGCTTGTCGATTACCGGCTGCAGACTGTCGGCCTGCTCGTACACCATGTTCGTGAACTGTTCGGCAGCCTCGGCAAACTTGCGCTGGGCCCCCTGCTTGCGGATCTCGGCCTCGATCTCTGCCTTCACGGCCTCGAAGGGTTGCTTCTCGCCACCGCGCGAGGCGGTCATCTGGATGATGTGGAACCCGAAGTCCGTCTCGATCACGTTGCTGATCTCGCCCGCCTTCATGGCGAACACGGCGTCTTCAAAGGGCTTGACCATGGCCCCCCGCCCGAAAAAGTCGAGATCTCCCCCCTGCGCCGCCGAGCCGGGATCGTCGGAGTTCTTGCGTGCCAGTTCCGCAAAGCGTGCCGGCGTGCGGCGTACGTCGGCCAACAGGTTCTCTGCCTTCTGCCGCGCGGCCTGTCGGTCGGCCGAAGGGGCCGACTTGTCGGCCTTGATCAGGATGTGGCTGGCCCGCCGTTCCTCGGCCTTGGTGTAGCGGCTTTGGTTTTCCTCGTAGTAGCGGCGCAGGTCCTCCTGCGGAACGCTCACGCCCTTGCTGACGGTAGGCAGGTCCAGGACCACGTACTCGATCTGGGCTTCCTCGGGCAAACGGAAGCGGGCCTCCTGCGCCTTGAAGAAGCTCTGCAGGTCCTCAGAAGTGGGCTGCACCTTGGCTTCATAAGCCTTCGGGTCGAAGCGCACCCAATCGATCTCCCGCCTTTGGAGCAAGGCATCCAACGCCAGCGTGGCTGAAGCCTTGGGCACGCCCGCTGCGCCGGTCACCCCGCCGAGCACCTGACGCATGGCCAGGTCACCGCGCAGCTGCTGAGCGAATCCCTCGGAGGTCAATCCCTGGGCGCTGAGGAACTCTCGATTGACGCTGCCATCCGGATTACGCAGGCCTGCGAACTGAGGGTCGGTACGGAAAAGGCGCGCCAGCCGCTCATCACCCGGCTGCAGGTTGTCTCGTATGGCCGCCGCCATCAGGACGCGCTCGCGCACCAGGCTGTCCAGCGTCTGTTGCTTGAGTTCCGGCGAATCCAGCAACTTGGCGTCAATGCCCGGCATCTGCTGGCGCATGCGTTCAATCGCCCGCTGATGCGCTTGGTCCCATTCGCCGCGCGTGATGGGTTTGCCGTCCACTTCCGCCACGGGTCTTGCCCCCTCCTCGCTGAAGCGCGAGTACCCCTGCACCCCGAAAAACACGAACGAGGGAAAGATCAGCAGCACCAGCACGAACTGGAGCACTTTCTGGTGAGAGCGTACGAAGTCAAACATATGCCGAGAAACAACGAAGGCGAACCGGAGTTCGCCTCGTGGACAGGTTGTGGTGGGTGCTGACGGGATCGAACCGCCGACCTACGCCTTGTAAGGGCGCCGCTCTGCCAGCTGAGCTAAGCACCCGGTTTCTCACCGGGACAGGCGACGAGCGCCTGACCTGGCGGTCAATTCAGATGATCCTTCAAGGCCTTGCCGGGCCTGAACTTGGGCACCTTGGCAGCCTTGATCTTGATGGCGGTGCCCGTTCGCGGGTTGCGGCCCGTTCTCGATGCACGCTTGCTGACGGCAAAAGTGCCAAAACCCACGATGGACACGCTGCCATTCTTCTTGAGGGTCGCCTTGACGCCACCAATCAGCGCCTCCAGAGCACGCCCGGCAGCCGCCTTGGAAATGTCAGCCTGCGTGGCAATGTGTTCAATCAATTCGGTCTTGTTCAATTTGGTCCCCTGTATGCTCTTTGACCTGGCTGGCGCAGCCCTCATGCCTTGCTCACCCGGCCTGCCTGGGGATGACAGAGGTGGCACATCTGAGAGCAAGCTCCACGCGCCACCCGGTCGGTCAGACAGGGGCCGGATTCTATGCCCAGCGCCGCGGGATCAGGCAGGGGGGCACAACCCCTACAAGTCCCATTGACAAACCCGCGCGTCCAGGATTACGGCTCTCGGGCCAGCGGCAGTGAGCGTCTGCCGCGGCGTCAGCGGGAGGAGGCAACCACCTGCGCGATAGCCTGTCCAACCTCTGTCGTGCCCGCGCGGCCGCCCAGGTCCGCGGTACGCGGCGCGTGGGGGTCCGCCAGGGCCGATTCGATGGCCGCAAGGATCGCATCATGCGCCGCGCGGTGGCCCAGGAAATCCAGCATCAGCGCGGCCGACCAGATCTGGCCGATGGGGTTGGCCACCCCCTTGCCGGCGATGTCAGGCGCCGAGCCGTGCACGGGTTCGAACAGGCTGGGCCATGCTCGGGTGGGGTTGAGGTTGGCCGATGGCGCGATGCCGATGGTGCCGGTGCAGGCCGGACCCAAGTCCGACAGGATGTCGCCGAACAGGTTGCTGGCCACCACAACGTCGAAGTGCTGCGGTCGCTGCACGAAGTGCGCCGTCAGGATGTCGATGTGGAACCGGTCCACCGCCACCTCCGGATACTGGCGCGACATCGCTTCCACCCGCTCGTCCCAGTACGGCATGGTGATGGCAATGCCGTTGCTTTTGGTGGCCGAGGTGAGCTTCTTGCGTGGGCGCTTCATGGCCGCGTCGAAGGCGAACTTCAGCACACGGTCGACGCCCTGGCGCGACATGATGGTCTGCTGCATCACGATCTCACGGTCGGTGCCCTCGTACATCCTGCCGCCCACGGCAGAGTACTCACCCTCGGTGTTCTCCCGCACGATCAGCATGTCGATGGCCCCAGGCGCCAGGGGCTGCCCCTGGCGGTCCACCAGCGGGGACCGGATGCCGGGCATCAGGCGGGCCGGACGCAGGTTGACGTACTGGTCGAAGTCGCGGCGGAACTTCAGCAGCGAGCCCCACAGCGACACGTGATCAGGCACCGTGGCAGGCCAGCCGACGGCACCGAAAAAGATGGCGTCATGGCCTCCGATCTGGTCTTTCCAGTCGTCCGGCATCATCTGGCCGTGCCGGGCGAAATAGGCACAGTTCGCAAAGTCGAACTCATCGACCTGGACTGCAATGCCAAAGCGGCGACAGGCCGCATCCAGGGCGCGCAGTCCTTCAGGCATCACCTCGGTGCCGATGCCGTCGCCGGCGATGGCTGCAATGCGGTGGGGGGCGTTCATTCAGGTACTCCAATCGAAGGCGTCATTGTGAGACCGCGCGCGGGGGCACGGGCCTGGCGGCAGAAGTGTCACGCACCACGAGCCACACGCCTGCCGCCGTCAAGACCATGCCCGCCAGGACGACTGGCGTCAGGGCCTCGTCAAAGAGGATCCAGGCCAGCACAGCGGTGCATGGGGGCACCAGGTACATCAGGCTGGTCACCTGAGTGGCGGCGCCGCGCTGGATGAGCATCACCAGCAGCGAACTGCCCCCCAGCGTCAGGGCCAGCACGGACCACGCCAGGGCCGCCGAGGACTGCGCGTTCCAGTGAAAGGACTCCGATTCGAACAGCGCGAAAGGCAGGCACAGCAGGAAGGCCGCCATCAACTGAACCGTGTTGGCCGTGCGCACGTCACAAGGCCGCACATGGTGCTTTTGCCACAACGTACCGGCTGTGATGCTCAGCAGCGCCAGCACCGCCAGGGCCACCGTGGCAGCGCTGGCCTCCCCCAGGCCCAGCTTGCGCCAGACCACCAGCACCAGACCCGCCAAGCCCAAGGCCAGACCCGCCCATTGGCGCGAGGAGGCGCGCTGCGCGTGGCCCCAGCCTGACATCCACAAGGCCGTGAGCAGGGGTTGCAGGCCCACGATCAGCGCTGCAGTGCCCGCGCTCATGCCGCCTTTCACCGCCGCCCAGACGCCGCCCAGGTAGCCCCCATGCAGCAGCACGCCCACCACGGCCAGGTGCATCCACTGACCGCGACCCTGCGGCCAGCGAGCCCCGGACAGGCGGATCCACAGCAGAAAGGCCGCCACAGACAAGGCAAAGCGCCAGGTGAGGAAGGTCATGGGTGGTGCGTGCGGCATGCCGAACCGCGCCACCACGAACCCGGTGCTCCAGATGAGCACGAAGACGCTGGGCATCCAGGGCAGCCACCAGGGCCGCGAGCCAGCCTCGGACAGGGCCAAGGCGCCCGGGGGGTCCTGCTGCACTCAGCGGACCTTCGCGCGGATCTCGGGCAAGGCCTTGCGCAGGTAGTAAACCATGGACCAGATGGTGAGCACCGCTGCGAGGTAGATGAGTACGGTGCCCCAGAGGCGGGTGTCGATCAGGCCGAACAAGGATCCGTCGAACAGCAGGAAGGGGATGGCCACCATCTGCACCACGGTCTTGAGCTTGCCCAGCATGTGTACCGCCACGCTGCGTGAAGCCCCGATCTGCGCCATCCAGTCACGC
>Ga0315907_10000703_pt1 | contig 47190 bp, 44 predicted proteins | sample LakEriMetagenome_3_FD_203525 | JGI IMG/M metagenome (GOLD analysis project Ga0315907, IMG submission 203525) | Freshwater fungal communities from buoy surface, Lake Erie, Ohio, United States - Buoy 12 MA123 | ecosystem: Environmental > Aquatic > Freshwater > Lake > Lake biofilm | place: USA... | reverse complement strand
TCGCAACCCAAACCTACCCAGGATCACCGATGACCACCCGCAAAGCCGCCCGCGCCACCAGCTATGTGAAAGCGCTGCGCGGGCGGCCTTGCTACCGACGAGCTACACCACGCGGGGGGACACGATCAGGTCATGTCGCCCGCTGAGTGATGATGGCTTTGTCAGGGTACAAAAGAACCATCCCGCCGCCGCCTGAATGCGAAGATCATCCTGATCCGCCGCAATGGCGGCTTCCGTTCCGGGCGGATCAGCAAACGCACCGCGTTGCATGGGAAACAGCCCAAATGCGGCCGAGGCGGCGTCGGGAAACCACATCATTGCAAGGCCCCGGCGGATTCACGGATCAGCCAAGAAGGGAATCCGGGAGCGATCCAGGCGATTGCCCTGCGGCTTCCACAAGCGGGCTTGACCTTGTGCGGCAGTTCGGCGTCTATCGCCAGCAGCCTGATTGCAGAGAACACTCACGGCCGGAGGAATGCAGATGACGACCAAGCCAGCCGAAACCGATGCGGCCCTGCGCCCGCCGCCCCGCCCCTCTGTGACGGGCGGACGGACCGTTCTGGACGCAGACATCCGCCTGTCCGGCGATCTCAGCTCTGCCGGGACGGTGGAGATTCTGGGCGAAGTCGCGGGCGACATTGCGGCCCAGACCCTTATCGTCGGGACCGAAGGGCTGGTCAAGGGGTCGGTCAGTGCCGAAACGGTCGAGGTGCGCGGCACGCTGGACGGCAAGGTCAGCTGCCTGTCCTTCACGCTGCGCTCTTCGGCTGTTGTCACTGTCGAAGTGAATTATGACGTGCTGATCATCGAAAACGGCGCGCAGATCGACGGACGGTTCAGGCGCGCCGGGCGCTGACCCCGGCCGGTCACCGGGCGGGCGGAAGGTTCCGGGCAAAGACCGCAAGGCGCAAAGGCGGCGCGCTGCCGTCGGGCCGGTCAGACACCATCGCCTGCACCATCGGCGCAAACCCTGCCAGACGAAGGGCCGCAATCGCACCGGGCTGTCTTCGGCGGCACCAAGGCTTGCCGCCGCCCGGCCCCGCACCTTCGACTGGCGCAACACGGGGCACAGACAATGACCGAAGCAATCCTTCTGCGCAGCGATGCGGGCGGCGTGGCCACCCTGACGCTGAACCGGCCCGCCAGCCTGAATGCGCTGTCCGTTGCCATGCTGGACGCGCTGCTGGATGCCTTTGCGCAGCTGGCGGGGGACAGATCGACAAGGGTGGTGATCCTGCGCGGCAGCGGAACAGCCTTCTGCGCGGGGCATGACCTGAAGGAAATGCAGGCCGGCCGGGCCGCACCCGACAAGGGCCGCGCCTGTTTCGAACGCCTCTTCGCCCGCTGTGCCGAGGTGATGCAGGCCATCCCCGCCCTGCCCCAGCCGGTCATCGCCCAGGTGCATGGCATCGCCACAGCCGCCGGATGCCAGCTTGTCGCCTCCTGCGATCTGGCCGTGGCCGCCGAGGGCGCGCGCTTTGGCGTCAACGGCGTGAACATCGGCCTGTTCTGTTCCACGCCGATGGTGGCGCTGTCGCGCAATGTGCCCGCCAAGGTGGCCTTCGAGATGCTGACCACCGGCCAGTTCATCGATGCCGCCCGCGCCCGCGACGTGGGGCTGGTGAACCGTGTCGTCGCGCAGGACGCGCTGCAGGCGGAAACCGAAGCGCTGGCGGCGCATCTGGCGGCCAAGCTGACGGCGGCCGTGCGGATCGGCAAGCGCGCCTTCTACGATCAGCTGCCGCTGACGCTGGCCGATGCCTATGCGCAGACCGCCGGCGTGATGACCGAAAACATGCTGTGGCGCGACACCGATGAAGGCATCAGCGCCTTTCTTGAAAAACGCCCGCCTGACTGGCCGCGCTGACGGGGGGCTGTCTGCCCCCCGCCGGGCCTGCGGCCCGCCCCCCGAGGATACTTGTGTACGGAAAAAACACTCAGACGCGCCGGGGGCCGGCCCGGAGTGCCAGGCCAAGCGCCGCAAGGGCCAGGATCAGCGCCGCGCCGATCATCAGTCCTGTGCCCCCCGCCGCCAGCAGCAGCGCACCCAGGGGCGGCGCGGCGGCGCTGGACAGCAGTGTGGGAATCGACATCATCCCTGCCGTTGCCCCGTAGCTCTGCGATCCAAGTCCGTCAGCCACCAGCACCGGGCGCAGAATGGTCATCACCCCCATTGCCGCGCCCTGAACGGCGGCAAAGCCGAAGGCAAGCAGCGGAGCCAGACCGGCAAGCGCCAGCAGCACAGAGGCCGCCACAATGGCGCAGAGTGTCAGCCTTGTCGCCAGACCCGTCCCCAGGCGGGCCTCTGACCGCATCAGCGCCAGACGCCCCAGCACCTGGGCGGGACCGACACAGGCGGCAGCGGCCACAGCCAGCCCGGCCCCCAGCCCCTGCGCCGCAAAGACCGGCAGCATCAAGCTGATCAGCATCCAGTGATTGAGATTCAGCAGCGAAAACAGCGCCGCCAGCCGCCAGAAGTTCGCGTCGCGCAACACCGGTCTTCCGGCTGCGGTGCCCGGCGTGTCCAGCCTGCCGTCGGCAGGTCCCCGCGCCAGGGTACGCGCGCCGATCAGATGCAGGGGCAGCACGGCAAGGACGGCCACCGCAGCGGCCACCCGGACCGTCCCCTGCCAGCCCAGCGCCTCGGTCAGCGCCGCCGCAGCCGGAAAGGCCAGCGTCGAGGCCAGCCCGGCGACCAGCGTCACCCGCGTGATGGCCGACCGTGCCGCAAGGCCGAACCGCCGGATCAGCAGCGCAAAGCAGACCTCGTAAAGGCAACTGGCCTGCGCCACGCCCAGCCCGGCCCAGGCCAGCAGATACACGCCCTGCCGCGACGCCCCGGCAAGAACCGCCAGCGACACCGCGCCGGCAAGCGCGCCCGCAACCATCAGGCGCGGGCCATGCCCCCGGTCCACCGCACGCCCGACAAACGGGGCAAGCGCTGCCGAAATCAGGATGGCAAGGGTCGGCCCAAGGGCCAGCGTCGCCTTGTCCCAGCCAAGGGCGTCATGCCAGCTGACCACCATCGCTGCGAAGATGTAGAAGAAGCAGGCGTAGCCCAGCGTCTGGCCAACAGCCAGCAGCCAGACCGCGCGCCGCTCTGCCGCAGAAGCCGGTGTCACAGCCGGTAAAGCGCGCCGAACTTCGCTTCCAGATAGTCCAGCAACGGCCCCTCTGCCGGGTCGGTTCCGCAGGCGCGGGCCACCGTTTCGCGCGGAGAGTAAAGCCCGCCATGGCGTTGCAGGTTTTCGCGCAGCCATCCGGTCGCCGCAGCCAGGTCACCCCGGCCAAGCTGCGTGTCGAGGTCAGGCACAGCCCGCCGCAGCGCCTGATGCAGGCAGCCGGCATAGACATTGCCCAGCGCATAGGTCGGAAAATAGCCAAACAGGCCCACCGACCAATGCACATCCTGCAACATGCCATGCGCGGGCCGGTCCACCGCCACCCCGAAATCGGCCAGGAACCGGTCATTCCAGGCTGTCTCCAGATCGGCCACGGCCAGATCGCCCCGGATCAGCGCCCGTTCCAGATCAAAGCGCATCATGATGTGCAGGTTGTAATGCACCTCATCAGCTTCGGTCCGGATGAAGCCGGATTGCACGCGGTTGACTGCGCCGTAGAAGGCATCAGCGGTGGTGATGCCGAACGGCCCGAAGCGTTCGCGCATCTGACCGAACAGCCAGCCGCAGAAGGCGCGGCTGCGGCCAAGCTGGTTTTCGCAGATCCGGCTCTGGCTTTCATGAACCCCCATCGACACGCCGGCCCCCAGCGGGGTCAGCGCGAAATCCGGATCGATGCCCAGCTCATAGCAGGCATGGCCCACCTCGTGGATCGTCGAGTAAAGGCAGTTGAACGGATCGGTCTCGACCACCCGCGTGGTGATCCGCGCATCTGACCCGGACCCGGACGAGAACGGATGCACCGCGATATCCAGCCGGCCGCGCGACCAGTCATAGCCGAAGGCGGTCGCGATATCGCGCGCCAGCCGCAACTGGCCTTCGGTGCCGAAATGCCCCTGCAGCGGTGCAGGCTGAAAAGACGCGCCCAGCACCGCGCCGCGCAGCGCCACCAGCCGGGGCCGCATCCGGTCGAACATCGCGCCAAGGCCGGCCGCCGTTGCCCCCGGCTCGTAATCATCGATCAGCGCGTCATAAAGATCGCCGCCCTCCGCCAGGCAGGCCGCTTCTTCCCGTCGCAGGCGCACCACGCTGTCCAGCACCGGCAGGAATGCCGCAGCATCATCATTGGCCCGCGCCTCGGCCCAGATGCCCTGGGCCATCGAGGTGATGCGCGCGATCTCTTCGGCCAGCCCCCCCGGCACCTTGACCATCCGCGCATGGCTGCGCGCAACATGGCGCAGCTGCGCCGCCGCCACCTCATCGGCCGGTTCCGCCGCCGCCAGCCATTCGGCAAGGCGCGGATCGGTGCGGCGGGCGTGCAGGATGCCCTCGATCGCGCCGATCTCTTCCGAACGCTGCTCGGCCGCGCCGCGCGGCATCACGGTTTCCCGGTCCCAGCCCAGCCGCCCGGCAACCTGTGCCAGCGCTTCCGTCTGGCGCTGGAAGGCCATCAGCTTTTCATAGGCCGTCATGCGGTTCCCTTCCGGATCGATCCCGCCAGGGGATATTGGCTCAGGTAGCGCGCGCGCAGGATCAGAACCCACAGCACTACCGCGCCGACCTGATGGGTCAGCGCCACGGGCAGCGTCGCGGCCGACAGGACTGTGGCAATGCCGATCAGGACCTGAACCCACAGCATCGCCATCATCACAGTGAAGGCCAGCCTCGTGCTGCGGTGCGCCGATCTGCGCCCGCGCAGCCAGACCACAACACCAAAGGCCAGCAGCAGATAGCCCGACATGCGGTGGATGAACTGCACAAGGCCCGGATTTTCAAAGAAGGCGGCCCAGGCCGGGCGTCCCGGCACATAAAAGGCATCGGCGGGAAAGAATTGCCCGTTCATGTCCGGCCAGGTCGGAAAGGCACGGCCCGCGTCGATGCCCGCCACCAGCGCACCCAGCAGCATCTGCAGAAAGGAAAAATGCATCAAGCCGGTCGACAGGCCGAAAAGCCTTGCCTCGCGCCCGCGCCGCGCCTTGATCAGCCCTGCCTCGCTGCGCCCCAGCAGCATCACGTTCCAGGCGAGAAGACCCAGGATGACGAAGGCCAGCCCCAGATGCGTAGCCAGCCGGTAGGACGCGACATCAACCCGGTCCCCCGTCAGACCCGACGACACCATCCACCAGCCGATCGCCCCCTGTGCCCCGCCCAGGGCACCAAGAAGCAACAGGCGTGGCGTCCAGCCCGCCGGAATGCGCCGCGCGGTCAGAAAGCCCAGAAATCCCAGGGCCCAGACCAGCCCGATCACCCGCCCCAGCTGGCGGTGGCCCCATTCCCACCAGTAGATGGTCTTGAACGCCTCCATCGTCATGCCGCTGTTCTGAAGCTGATACTCGGGGATGGCGCGGTACCTGTCGAACTCTGCCTGCCAGCTTGCCGCATCGAGGGGCGGCAGCGCGCCTGTGACCGGCCTCCATTCGGTGATCGACAGGCCGCTGTCGGTCAGCCGTGTTGCCCCGCCAACCGCGATCATCAGCGCGACCAGGGCGAACAGGATCATCAGCCAGATCCGGATCGCGCCGCGCGCCCCCCCTGCCCCGCGCCGGTCGATCCCGCCGCCCTGCGGCAGGGGGGCGGGGCCGCCGGTTCCGACCTCTTCAAAGATGTTGCGCCTGCCTGCCATTGGACCCCCTTCTTCGCGGCGGACACTAGGGCGGCACCCGACCCGCTTCAAGGCCGACCTTTGGTCGCGCCCGAGCCGGGCAGGGATTCGCTGGCTGGCCCGGGCATTGTCATCGGCGTCGCCGAGCGTTCCGACCGAAAGACCGATCCCGGCCTGGGCGGGACGCTTGGTGCATTTCATCAGCAAGGATTGCGATCCGCAGTCCGTATGGTGAACCAAACTCTGGTTGTCCGGCGTCTTTCCTTGCCGGATCGCCTGATCCGGTGCATCGGGCACCCGCTGGGTCTTCATCCAGGTTGAGGCACGCCAGCCCGCGATCCGTCGGGCATGCACAACGATCACGAACGCCGCACAGACCGTTCCGGACCATGTGGGCACGCAGGTAAAGTCTGAAACCCGCAGCTTGTCCGGCCGATCCGCCATGAACAGCCGGTTCACCCTGTCGTCAGGGCATGGCTGCGATGTGTCAGGGTGCGTCGTGATGAATTTCTTGCCACGAACGGCCCCCTGGATGCCGGGGACCGGCATCAACCGTTCAACCGTGCAGCGGGCGACATCCTCTTCCCCGCGCCGCGAAACATGCCAGATCTCGCGCACGCCACAGAGGATGTCTGGTCCATAACGGGCAATTCTGCGGAAGATTTGCCCTCCGCCAAACACGGGGCGGTCCAGTTCCGATCACACGGGGACGGCGCAGTCCTAATCCCGATCTGCCGGATGCAGGGATTGAACATTCCGGGCAGACATCCGGCGCGCCGCGCCAAATGCGAAAATCATCTGCAGCGGGACCCCAAGCACGATCATGACCACGGATCGCTCGTCGGAACCGGCCACCGCGAAAAGCGGTGCAAGGGCCGCGCCGACATTTCGTGTGGTGATGCCCAGTGTCAGGACACTGCGGTGTTCGGGGGGCAGTCTGGCACCGAAGGCATAGGCAATCCCGGTCAGCAGCGCAAAGAACAGGACCTGCGCGGCAATCGCACGTGTTCCGATCGCGTCCAGAAAGCCTTCGCCATAAAGCACGGCACACAGCAGCAGCAACACGGCCGTGGCAGCGCCAGTGATCCGTTTTGTCAGCGGCGCAAGCCATGCCGCGACACCGGGCGCGACGCGCAAAAGCACCATCCCGGCCCCGAGCGGCAGCACCACCAGAAGCAGCAGCGGCTGTGCGATGGACCAGGCATCGACAGCCAGACCCGGGATGACCACCGGCACCGCCACGGGCAAAAGCAGGATTGTCGCGGCGGCGGTAACAAGCAAGAGCGCCGCGCAGCGCGTCCGGTCGCCGCCCGCGCGTTCGACAACGGTCGACAGGAACGGGGCGCAGGGGGCCATGCCCAGCAGCACAAGGCCCGTGGCATAGGCGTCATCAAGCCGGAAAAGCCAGGCCAGCGCAAAGGCAACGGCAGGGCTGACCACGAAACCCAGCAGCAGCACAAGCAGGCCGAAACGCACATCGGCAAGGCCGGTCAGGGCGTCGCGGACCGGAAGGGCAAGTCCCATGCCAAAAAGCGAGCCGCCCATGAAGATGACGAGCGAGACCTGCAAAAGCATTTCGGCCAGACCGGTCATGTTCGCCCGTTTCGCTGCTGAGCGTCATTCATGGCGGCGCAGAGCCGCTGAAAGCTGCCAGTTCCCGTGCGATTTCAAGCTCCAGTTCGTCCCGAAGACGGTCGTATTCCAGTCGCGCGGATTGTGTTCCCGGCCGCTGGTGCGCCGGGCTGTCGGCCTCAAGCTCGGCGATCATTTCGCGAAGCATCACGTAGTCTTCGCACAGGCTGCGGAAATCGGCCCTTGCGACCAACTGGCGGCGGATCAGCGTTATCCATTCGGGGAACCTCTGAAGCACAAGGTCAAAGGGCGATGGTCTTGAGGGCAGCGTCACAACGGAGAACCTCCACGTCACTGGGACAGGGAACATCGCCATCGGCCCCCGTAGAAGTACGTTACGGTAGCGCCCGGCCCTGAACGGAAGGTCCGCTTCGGGCTTCCACCCCGAGAGTGCCGCAGCATTGGTGCAGGTCTTGCCTGACATGGATCAATAATGCGGCGCAAATGTGTGATAGTGACGGGATAATCGTGGTAAATGGAACGTGAAGGTCAAGAGTGCCATCTGCAGCCGACATCACGCATTCACACAACGGGAGGTCGGAATGACAAGGATGGAACTGGTCACCAGTCTGGACGAAATCGGCGCGCAGATGGCGCGCATCCTGTCGAGCAAGGATTTTGACGCATCCGACAGGAACCGTCGGTTTCTGGAGTATGTCGTGCAAGAGGCGATGGCCGGCCGTGCAGATCGGATCAAGGCCTACAGTATCGCAACCACAGTTTTTGGCCGGAATGAAGACTTCGACCCGCAGCAGGATGCCATTGTGCGGATCGAGGCCGGGCGGATGCGGCGTTCGCTTGACCGGTACTATCTGACCTCGGGCCGCAATGACGAGGTCCGGATTTCCATCCCTGTCGGTGCCTATGTTCCCGTCTTCCTTCGGTATTCCGGGCCTGTGGATGGGTCCGGGACTTCCTTTGGGGGGACTCCGGGCATCGAGTGCGCAGGGCACAAGGCAGTGCATCGCCCCACGATTCGTGTCTGCTGGTTTGTGCCGGAAGGTGACGCGCCGGGGCTGGCCGATCTGGCCGGCAGCGTGACGCGCCGTGTCATTGCCGCCCTGGCCCGGTTTACCGACCTTGCCGTCGTCGGACCTGATTACCCCGAAGAGGCGGTTGATTTTGTTCTCAGCGGTGCGATTGCAGCAGCCGACGGCAAGGTTGTGGCAGAAAGCCTGCTGCGGGAAACCGCGCACGGTCACTACATCTGGTCGGATTTCTTCGAGTGCGGATCCCTGTCCGAAGACCGGGTGGCCCAACGGATCGCGATTGCTGACCGTATCGTCGTCGCCGTCGGGCAGCCATCCGGCGTGCTTATCAGCTATCTGGCGCAGGAAGCCCCGAACAGCGGTTCGGCCGCATCCGGGTCTTTCGAAAGTGTCCTGCAGTTTCACAGCTACTGGCGAAGTTTCGACCCAGGCCAATATGATCTGGTCCGGCAGGCACTTGAACGGACAATCCGGCGAGACCCGCATTATGCCGAGGCTTTCGCCTGCCTGTCGCAGTTGTATTCGAACTCGATCCGCTTCAACTACGCCGGGGTTGCACATGGCCTTCATCGTTTGCAGCCCGCCATCAGCCTTGCAAGACAGGCCGTTCACCTTTCGCCGGGGTCAAGCCGCGGCTATCTCGCCCTTGGCATTGCCCTGTGGTTCGACGGTCAGGTTGAAAACGCACTCGCAGCGTTGCGCAAGAGCCGCGAGTTGAACCCCAATGACATGGAAGTCATCGCGGAACTTGGGTTGCGCCACTGCCTGCGCGCGGACTGGGACGAAGGGGTTCCCCTGATCGAAGAGGCTTACCGGCGGAATCAGGCCTTGCCCGCGACGCATCGCATCGGCCTGTCGATGTGGCACTGCCACCTGGGCCGCTTTGACCAGGCGCTGGTCGAGGCGCGGAACATGGACATGCCGGGCGTGATCTATCCCTGGGTCATGATTGCGGTTTCGGCGCATCGTCTGGGTCGGTTCAGGGAGGCAAAGTCAGCCCTTGGCAGCATTCTTGCGCTTTGCCCGGATTATGGAGAGCTGGTCGCTGCCGATCTTCAAGTCAGGAATTTGCATCCTGAACTGGCCTCGATGGTGATCCGGGGGCTCAGCGATGCCGGCCTTTCCTGCCCGGGCGCAAGCCGCCAGACGCAAGGCCGGATTCCGGTGAAACTTCGCGGGAAGGAACCTGTCCGACCGCTGCGGTGATTGTAACAGGTTGGTAACTCCCCCGTTCTGGATGCCGGTTGCTGCAAGGCATCTACTGGACCCGAAGCGCCCGCAGGTTTGCGGCGCGCGGGGGGCCGGCTTGCGGATCAGTCCGCCGGGATGTCCGCCGGGAGTCAGGGAAGCAGCGAAATGGACGAAATTGCCCACCCGTTGAAGGCGGCGCATGTGCCAGGCTTCATCACCCCGCCCGGCCAGACGGATACGCTGCTGGTGATCGTCGGGATCTTCCTTATCCTGCTGATCATCGGTGCCGGCATCGTCTATTTCCGGCTGCACGCCCTTCCCGAGCAGATGTCGCACAAGGGCAACAACAAGGCGCAGTTCGAAATCGTGGCAGTGCTGGCCCTGCTGGCGCTGTTCACCCACAACAACGCCTTCTGGGTCGCGGCGCTGATCCTTGCGATGATCCCGCTGCCTGACTTCATGGCTCCGCTGAACACGATGGCCGGGGCGTTGACCGACGTGGCGCGAAGCCTGTGGCAAAGAACAGCGCAAGATGTCGGCGCTTCACCGGTGCCGGGGGCACCTGACGCGCCCGAAAGCCGCGACCTGCCCCGGTCATCGGATCCCGATCAGCAAGTGAAGGTGTAGACCATGTTCGAGCTTATGTTCTGTTCGATGCTGACGATCCTTCCGGATTTCCTTGTTCGCCGATATGTCCAGGGCAAGCAGATTACCCTGTTCACGGTGTGGTACGAACTGCGCTGGGGCATCACACTGTGCCTGTTGCTGACGGTCTCGCTGATCACGCTGGTGTTCTACTTTCACCCGGCCTCGACCAATGTGACCTCGTTCTACCGCACCGTCCCGGTCTTGCCCGAGATGGGCGGCCGGGTGGTCGAGGTCTATGTCGGTCTGAATGACGAGGTCGCCGCCGGAGCGCCGCTGTTCCGGATGGACAGCTCTGTCCAGGAAGGTGCCCTGGAAACGGCACGGCGCAGGGTGATCGAGATCGACGGACAGATCGCCGTTGCCATGGCCGACCTTGCAACCGCCGAGGCAAAGATCGCCGAGGCGCAGGGGGCCTACAATCAGGCGCTGGACGAACTGGCCAGCAAGCAGGAACTGCGCGAACGGAATGCCGACATCGTTCCCCTGCGCGAGATTGAACGGCTTCAGAACCTTGTCGATGGGCGTCTGGGATCGCTCACTGCCGCGCAATCGCAGAGGAAATCGCTGGAGACGTCGATCACCACCCTGCTTCCGGCGCAGAAGGGCAGTGCCATCGCGCAGGTGGCCGAAGCACAGGCGGCGGTTGATAAGACCATCGTCTATGCAGGCACGGATGGCCAGATGCAGCAGTTCACGCTGCGCGTGGGCGACTATGTCAATCCGATGATCCGGCCTGCGGGCATCCTTGTGCCGACCGGCTCGGGCCGTCTTGCCTTCGTGGCCGGGTTCGGGCAGATCTCCTCGCAGGTGCTGAAAGTCGGGATGAGCGCGGAAATGTCCTGCGCCTCCAGACCCTTCGTGGTGATCCCCATGGTCATCACCGAGTTTCAGGAGGTGATCTCTTCGGGCCAGTTGCGCCAGACCGACATTCTGGTTGACGCAGGCAATGTCACCCGGCCGGGAACGGTTCTTGTCTATATGGAACCGATGTTCAAGGGCGGCACCGACGGAATCCTGCCGGGCAGCACCTGCTTTGCCAACGCCTATTCGAACCACCATGAACAACTGTCCGAACCGGGGATCAGCACGCAGCGGTGGCTGGCGCTGGAGGTGATCGACACTGTGGGGCTGGTGCATGCCATTCTTCTGCGCTTGCAGGTCATGATCGTGCCGGTCCGGTCGCTGGTCTTTTCTGGCGGACACTAGGGCTGCGACATGGTCCCAACCCCCACCACCGGTGCCCTGCAATCCAGCGTCGGCGCGGCCAGACGCCTTTCGGTGCTGGCCAGCTTTCGCGGCTATCAGGCGTCGTGGCTGCGCCCTGACATCTCGGCCGGGCTTGCCATTGCCGCTGTCGGCATCCCCAGCGCCATCGCCTATCCGGCCATCGCGGGGCTTCCCCCGGAAACGGGCATCTATGCCAGCATCGCCTCGGTGGTGGGCTATGCCGTGTTCGGCCCGTCGCGGCGGCTGATCGTCGGGCCGGACGCGCCGACGATGGCGGTGCTGGCGGGTGTCATCGCCACGGTGCTGGCGGGGGTTCCGGACGCGACCACCGCCGACCGGATGACCGTTGCCGCGATGATCGCGATCTGCGTCGGCGCGATCTGCCTGATCGCCAGCGTGTTGCGGCTGGGAAACCTGGCCAGCCTGCTGTCGCGCCCGATCCTCGTCGGGTTCTTCGTGGGCGTCGCCCTGTCGATCATCATCGGCCAGATCGGCCGCGTCACGGGCCTGTCCATCACGTCTGACGGGTTCCTCCGGCCGCTGCTGGAACTGGCGCAAAAGGCCGGTTCCATTCATCTTCCCTCGATTCTGCTGGCAGGCGGGATGTTCGCCATCCTTCAGCTTGCGCGTCTGTGGAAGTCGCCGGTGCCCGGTCCGGTGATCGTCGCCGTCCTGTCCGTGGTGCTTTCGTCACTTCTGGATTTCGAGGGTCTGGGCATCCGGATCGTCGGCGATCTGCCGGCCGGGCTGCCGACTTTGCAGCTTCCGTGGCTGGCGGGCGTGCCGGTGGCCCAGGTCCTGCTCGGATCGGCTGCTGTCTTTGTCGTCAGCTTCGGTGGCGGGATCATCACGGCGCGCAGCTTTGGCGCCCGGACCGGAGAGGCGGTGAATGCCAATGCCGAACTGACCGGGTTCGCGTCGGCCAACATCGCCTCGGGTCTGCTGGGCGGTTTTCCCGTCACCTCATCGGACTCGCGCACCGCCGTCAACCTTTCGGTCGGCGGCCGGTCACAGGTCGCGGCGCTGACGGCTGCCGCAGTCCTTGGCCTGACCATCCTGTTCTTCAGCGACCTCATGCGCATCCTGCCGATCCCGGCGCTTGGCGCGATCCTGATCTCGGCGGCGCTGAGCGTGATTGATCTTGATGGCCTGCGCCAGATCTGGAGGCTGAGCCGGGTCGAATTCGGGTTCGCCACCATCGCGCTGATGGGCGCGATCAGCTTTGGCGTGTTGCAGGGCGTCGTCGTCGCCATTCTTGCAACCTTTGTCTATCTGATCCTGAATGCCATGCAGCCGCGCATCGTGCTTCTGGGGCGCCTTGCCGGACGGGGCGGCTTTTACAAGATGCACCGCTTGCCCGGGACGAAACCGGTCGAAGGCCTTGCGATCTGTTTCGTGCAGGGCAGCGTGCTGTTCTTCAACGCGGATTTCGTGAAGGCCAGGCTGGCCGAGATCATCGACACCGGCCCGCAGGATACGCGCTGGTTCGTGATCGACGCCTCGGCGATCACCCAGCTTGATACGACCGGGGTCCAGGTTCTGCAGAACCTGAGCGCAACACTGCACCAACGCGGGATCGTGCTTGCGCTGGCCGAGGTCCAGTCAAGCGTGGCCGCCTTGCTGGTCCGTGCCGGGGTGTCACCACAAGACGGCAGGACGCTGTTCTTCGACGACCTCGAAGACGCCTATGACGCCTTTCTGGCGCTGCGCGCTGCGCAAGGCGCGCCAGACCGGAACGGCTGTCCCGTTGCGGACGAAACAGGGAAGGATGGGAGATGACCAGGAAACACAAGCACGACAGGCACGACAAGCGCGATGACGCGGTTCCGGCTGGCGCAAAGCTTTCGACGAAGGACTATGAGCGCGCGCTTGCCCACCTTCAGGAGGAACTGGTGCAGTTGCAGGCCTGGGTGCAGGCAACCGGCGCGCGGATCGTCGTCATCTTCGAAGGACGCGACGCGGCAGGAAAGGGGGGCCTGATCAAGCGGATCACAGAAAAGGTCAGCCCCAGGGTCTTTCGCGTGGTGGCGCTGCCATCGCCCAGTGACCGGGAAAAGTCGCAGGTCTTCATGCAGCGGTACATCGCGCAACTGCCTGCCGCCGGCGAGATCGTGATCTTCGACCGCAGCTGGTACAACCGTGCCGGGGTGGAACGTGTCATGGGATTCACGTCGCAAGACAAGGTGAAGGACTTTCTTGTGAACCTGCCGCAGCTGGAGAACTGGATCGTCGCCTCTGGCATCCATCTGCGGAAATATTTCCTGAATGTCAGTCAGGAAGAGCAGGAGCGCCGCTTTCTGCAGCGGATCAACGATCCTGTCCGGCAATGGAAGCTCAGCCCGATGGACATCGATTCCTACCGCAAGTGGTGGGATTACACCGAAGCCTATGCCGACATGATCCGCGCAACGGATACTGACGACGCCCCCTGGTGGGCCATCGATTCAAACGACAAGAAGCGGGCGCGGATCAATGCGATCACGCACCTGTTGCAATCGATACCCTACGAACATGTGGACTTTGAAAAACCGAAGCTGGGCAAGCGTCAGGATCGGCCAAAGAACTCGTCGGCCATGTTGCCGTTCCGCAATGTGGTCCCCGATGTCACCGGCGCAAGCGCCGGTGCAGCCCCGAAATCTTCATCAGAGGACCTCGCCGAAAATGAGCAGTGACAAGCCCGGAGCCGCCGCGATCCCAAGTGCCGCACAATTGCGCATGTCGATCATCTCGAAAGAGATGGAGGAGATGGCCAAGCAGGACAAGCTGAGGGCCAAGAAGGAAGAAGAGCTGCGCGCCTTTGCGGACAGCTTTCTGACGGAACATGTGTCCGACGACGAACGTGCGATGATCCAGAGTCTGGTGAGGAACGCCGCCGCCAACAACAAATTCGAGGCGCTGGTCTACAGTTTTCCGTCAGACCTGTGTACCGACAGCGGTCGGGCGATCAACAGCCGCCTGCCGCATTGGCCGGAAACCCTGCAAGGCAAGGCGCGGGAGCTTTACGAACGCTACGTCAGCATCGCAAAGCCCCAGGGTTTCAAGCTGAAGGCAACAATCATCAACTTTCCCAACGGCATGCCGGGCGACGTGGGCTTCTTCCTTAACTGGGCCCCTGACGACAAGTGAAGGGTGGCCCAGCCTTTCAGCGCATCGGGAGACGGGATGCAGGACGGTCAGGACCGGGCCTGCTGTCCCGGCCGGCGCGGTGAGCGCCCGCGCCGACCGCATCCTTGATCCGATCAGTCGGCTGTCCGAAATCATGTTCGGGCTGCTGACGACCCTGACCTTTTCCGGAACGATGAGCGTGGTGATCGGGGCTGGTGGCGACGTTCGCAGCGTGCTGGTCGCGGCGCCTGGATGCAATCTTGCCTGGGGTATCGTTGACGGAACCATGCATGTTCTGACCACCGTCACCGAGCGGGGCCGTGACATTGCCCGCAACCGGCTGATCCGGCATGCCGCACCCGACGAGGCCCGGCGTCTTGTACGCGAGGGGCTGCCCGATGGTGCGGGCAGCATCATGACCGACGACGAGATCGACCGCATTCGCGAATGGCTCTGGCGGCTTGCGGATGAAGGCGGGCCGGCCTCCGTCACATCTGTGGACCTTCGCGCGGCTGGCCTTGTCTTTCTGCTGGTTGTGGGCGCGACCCTGCCTCCGGCGGTGCCGTTCATCCTGTTCGACGATGTGCGCCTCGCGATGCGCGTCTCGAACCTGATCGCCCTGGTCATGCTGTTCCTGATCGGCCGGCAGTTTGACCGCCAGATGAACCGCACCGCCCTGCCGATGCGCATCATCGTGCCGGTCACCGGATGCCTGCCCGTGGCCCTTGCCATCGCGCCTGGCGGTTGAACCGGCGGGCGTGGCGGCGCTCTTGTCCGTCTAGAACTTGAACCGCGCACCAACGAAGAAGGCCTGCGCGCTGTCGAACGACGTGTCGGTTTCCGAATAGTCGTAGTCCCGCCAGGTCATCCAGAATTCCGTATTCCACTTCGGCACATTCTGAACCACCGCCAGGGCCCAGCTTTCGCTGTCGGACCCTTCGGTCGCAATGTCGGACCCGCCGTAATAGTCAAGCGACAGGGCGGTCTTGCCCCATGACACCAGATCACCCTGCCAACCAAGTTTGGCATAGCCGTAGGAACCGGTCACATCCGGACTGTCCTGCGTTCCGGCCGCGACGGTGAAATTCAGGCCGGTCGGCACATGCAGGACTGACCCCGACCCGTCGAAGATGGTGATATCGCTTCCCTTCCACGAAAAAGCGGTCTGTGCGGCGACCTTGAGGTCGTTGAAGGTGCCCTCGTAGACCGCCGCGATGTCGTACAGGTCCTGCTCGCGCGTTGCCTCGCTGGAGGACAGCAGATTGCGCCCGTATGAGGTGCGCAGCCCGAACCCTGACCACAAGGGCGTGTCGTAGCGGACGCGGACCTGCCGCGAAAGACCGTCATAACTGGTGAAGGCCTGCTTGATCTGGATGTCCGACAGCGTGCCGTCCGACTGGCGCAGCAACTGCGCACCCGCACTGTCAGCGACCGAGGAATACGAAATCACCGTCGTGCCCGACAGATCGACCTCGGCGGTATTGTTCGATGCCATGTCACCCTGCCCAAGGTAGAACGCGCCAAACCGGGGATTGGACACCTTGTTGTCGATCTTGCGGATGTTTGCGTTGCTGAAGTCATAGGCCGAAGCCGGCGGCGATTGCTGCAGGATGCTGGTGTTGCCGGTCGAGAACGGTGCGTACTGGATCTCCAGCGTGCCAAGATAGGTCCAAGCATCGCCGAAACCCTGCGAATAGGTCAGTCCGAACCGGGTGTTCGAGTTGTCGTTGTCAATCAGCCCATAGCTTTCAGACAGCAGCCCGTCGTCATAGGTCAACACGCCTTTGTTAATCTGACCATAGAAGCGCAGCGTGCCGCCGTTTGCGAACGTCGTTTCGACCTTTGGCAAATCCTGGGCCTTCGCCGCCGTGCAGGCTGCCGCTGCGCCGATCAGCGCCAGAAGACCTGCCTGAACAATCTGCCCTGTCCGCTTGCCTGATGTCATGACCGTTCTCCTGCTGCATCACCCTGACCCGCCATCCGAAAGGCCACAAGATCAGTTTTCACGCGCTGTGGCACCGTTCAAAGGACCCGGGTGTTAAGCCATGTAACGTACTTCTCCGCCCGCCTGCCTTTTCCGCATGTGATTGAAACGGCAGGCATCGCCGGGCACGACGGCCCCCGGCAGCGCACGCCAGGTCTTCGGCAGGGAGGGATCATGAACGACCTTGGGATGTGGCAGATCGAACTTGGCGAGCTTCAGACCATCATCATCGCGATCGTCGCGCTGCTCATCGGGCGGTGGGTTCGCCGGTCAGTTCCGTTTCTGTCGAAGGTCGATATCCCGAACGCCGTGATCGGGGCCGCCATCGTCGCCGGACTCGTCCTGATCGGACAGGTGTATTTCAATACCGACGTGTCCTTCGGATCGAAGACCAAGGACGTGTTGCTGCTGGTGTTCTTTACCTCCATCGGGCTGTCGGCGAAACTCCATGCCCTTCTGTCCGGCGGCAAACCTTTGCTGATCCTCTGCATGGTCACCGTAATCGTTCTGGTGGTGCAGAACCTTGGCGGGGTCGCGCTTTCGGTCGCCTGGGGTGCTCATCCTGCTTTCGGGGTGCTGGCCGGGTCACTCTCGTTCGTCGGGGGGCCGGGGACGGCCATGGCCTGGGCCAGCCAGATTGAAGCCGAAGGACTTGCCAATGCGGCCATCGTCGGCGTCGGGGCATCCACTTTTGCCATTGTGTCAGGGGCGCTGGTGGCCGGGCCGGTGACGGGATGGATCATCCGCCGCCACAGTCTGCGCGGGCAGGAAAAGCCGAACGATGTGACCTTCGCCGGGCCCCACGCGTCGAAGACACCCGATCCCGATGAAGGCAGCATCGAGCGTCTGCTGGCCGGCGTTCTGGTCATTGCGACATCGGTCTACCTGGGCGACATGATCAACGCATATGGGGCCTTCGCGGGCATCGTCCTGCCGGGTTTTCTTTCGGCCATGATTGCCGGGGTGATCGTGACCAACCTGGCCGACCTGTTCCGCTTCAGGCTGGATTTCCTGCCGATCGAAAAGGGCGGGGCGGTGGCGTTGCAGCTGTTCCTGGTGACGGCACTGATGGCGACACCGCTGATTTCGGTCGCCCAGATCATCGTGCCGCTGGCCCTGAATGTGGTGATCCAGATCGCCGTGACCGTCGGCGTCGCCTATTTCGTGCTGTTCCGGATGCTGGGCCGCGACTATGACGCCGCCGTCACGGTCGGCGGGTTTCTCGGGTTCGGCCTGGCCTCGATGCCTGTCGCGATGGGCACGATGGACGAGGTCGCCAAGCGCTACGGCCCCTCGCCCAAGGCGTTTCTGCTGATCACGCTGGCGGGGTCGTTCTTCGTCGATCTGGCGAACGCATTCATCGCCAAGGGTTTCCTGTCGCTGCCCTTTTTCGCCATCACGCCGGTCGCGGGCTGACCGGGGCCACCACACAAAAAACCGGGGAGCGGGCGCGACCATGTCACAACTATTCAGGATGATCCGTCAGAACAGGCTGCTTTGGCTGCTTGTCCTTGCCCCTTTGCCGCTTGTGGCCGACCAGATTGCCCCCGAAGAGCACACGCTTTTGTTCCTGCTGTCGGTCGTGGCGATCATCCCGCTTGCGGCATTGCTCAGCCTTGCGACAGAGGCGGTCGCAGAAAAGACGGGCGATGCGGCTGGCGGGTTGCTGAACGCCACATTGGGCAACCTGACCGAGTTGATCATCTGCCTGACGGCCCTTCGCGCGGGCGAGTATGTGCTGGTCAAGGCCTCGCTTGCGGGGGCCATCGTGGCGAACACGCTGTTCATGATGGGGGCCTGTTTCCTGATCGGCGGGCTCAGGCACAGGACGCAGCAGTTCAACCTGGCCAATGCGCGCCTGCAGCTGGCGATGCTGTTCATCGCAGCCTTCGGCCTGATGGTGCCTTCGGCAATCTCGGCGGCAGACCAGGTGCAGGTGACCCAATCGCTCAGTCTTGGAGTGGCGATCCTGCTGATCGTGACCTATGGCTTTGGTCTTCTGTTCTCGCTTGGCACGCACCGCGAAGTCTTCTCTGCGGCCGCGCATGCCGAAGAACATGGCGAAGCCCTGCCGGTCCCCGTCGCGCTGGCGACGCTGGCCGGGGTCACGGTGATCGTGGCGCTTGTCAGCGAGGTGTTCGTGGCGTCACTGACCGGTGCATCGCAGACCCTGGGCCTTTCCCCCGCCTTCACCGGTTTCGTCATTGTCGCCCTGGTCGGGGCCGCGGCAGAGATGGCCACCGCCTTTTCGGCGGCAGCAAAGGACCGTCTGGACCTGAGCGTTGGAATCGCCTTCGGCAGTTCGGTCCAGATTGCCCTGTTCGTTGCACCCGTGCTGGTGCTGATAAGTTACGTCATCGGGCCAACGCCCATGACCCTGCAATTCTGGCAAGGCGCTGTGGTGATGATCTTCATGGCGGTCCTTACGGCCTCGATCGTCACGGCGGGCGGGCGGTCGGCGTGGTATCTGGGTGTGCTTATGCTCATGGTCTACAGCATCTTCGCGCTGACGCTTCTGCTGCTGCCGGCACCCGCAGGCTGACCGGCCATGCACGATAACATGTTAGAAACACGGTCCGGCGTTCCTTCTGACCCCGGCCCGGTATGCTCTGTCTCGAATAGGCAGCCGCGCCCTGCGCCTTGGGCAGGCACCCGCGTCTCCGTCCCGATCACGACACAAACAAGGAGTCTGTCATGACGAAACCCGACCGGATCGACAATTTCCTGGCAATGCATTCCACGCGGACGGACAGTTGGCGCAACGTGCATTCAGCGGCCAAGGGCTGGGCGGCCGGAAGCGGCAGCAAGGCCGCGACCGAGGCGGCGCTGGCGGAAATCGCGGTGATCGAGGAATTCCACGCCTTTCCGGGCATCCGGCTGATGAACCGGCTGCGCGACAGGCTGGCTGCGGGCGAGGCCGCCGTCGTGGCCGATCTGGTGCGCCAGTACGCCGACGCGATCCTGACCGGCCGCTTCACCCAGATGTCCGAGGCCGATGGCAGCGCCGAGGGAAGCGATGCCCTGCCCGAGGTCCTGCCTTCGGTCATCGCCGGGCGCGATACGCGCAGACCCTATTTCGAGGTGCTGCTGGTCAGCCCGCAACCCCCGGCGCGCTGGCCCGCGATCTGCGCCGAATTGCGCAGGCTGCGCCGCGTCGAAGACGCGTTCATCTATGAACCGGTAACCGTGGGCAGCTTCGAGGATGCGATCTGTGCCGCCATTGTCAACCCCAGGATCCTTTCCGTCATCATCGCCGAGGGCACCCCGTTCCGGTCGCGGCATGACGCCCCGGTCCTGCGCCGGATCATCGAACAGACGCTGGGAACAGTGCCGCAGAACGAGTCAGCGCTGATGCTGGCTGGGGTGATGAAGGGGATGCGGCCCGATCTGGACATCTACGTCACCTCGGACCGCGATGTGGAAACGCTCGCCTCGGACCCGAAAGCCACCTGCGCGCGGCGCATCTTCTATGCGGTCGAGGAACTGCTGGAGCTGCACCTGGCCATTCTGGAGGGCATCCAGGAACGCTATGAGACGCCGTTCTTCGACAATCTGAAGAAATACGCGCAGCGCCCGATCGGGACGTTCCATGCCCTGCCCATCGCACGCGGCAAATCCGTCTTCCGGTCGGACTGGATCCGCGACATGGGCGAATTTTACGGCATCAACCTGTTCCTGGCCGAAAGCAGCGCCACGACCGGCGGGCTTGACAGCCTGCTGGAGCCGACGGGCAATATCAAGAAGGCGCAGGACATGGCGGCCCGTGCCTTTGGCGCGGACCATGTCTTTTTCGTTACCAACGGCACCTCGACGTCAAACAAGATGGTCGTTCAGGCACTGGTGGCACCGGGCGACATCGTGATCGTGGACCGCAACTGCCACAAGTCGCACCACTACGGCATGGTGCTGACCGGCGGCCAGCCGCTGTATGTCGAAGCCTTTCCGCTGATCGCCTATTCGATGTACGGCGCGGTGCCGCTGGCGGCGATCAAGAAGGCGCTGCTGGACCTGCGCGACGAGGGGCGGCTTGACCGCGTCAAACTGCTTGACCTGACGAACTGCACCTTTGACGGCCATATGTACAACACCCGCCGCGTGATGGAGGAATGCCTTGCCATCAAGCCCGACCTGATCTTCTTGTGGGACGAGGCGTGGTCGGGGTTTGCCCGCTGGTCGCCCTTCCTGCGCCCGCGCACCGGCATGGGCGCGGCCGAGGCCATTGACGTCTGGCTGCACGATCCGGCGTCGGTTGCGGCCTATGAGGCGCAGCAAAAGGCGCTTGGCGACAAGCCTTCGCGCGAAACACTCATGTCCACCCGCCTGATCCCCGATCCGCGCAAGGTGCGCCTGCGGGTCTACCAGACCAATTCGACGCACAAGTCGATGTCGGCGATCCGGCAGGGGTCGATGGTGCTGGTGCGCGATGTGGACTACGGCAAGGTCGAAAGCCAGTTCCACGAGGCCGTGTTCACCCATGCCTCGACCAGCCCGAACCAGCAGCTGATCGCCTCGCTCGATGTGGCACGGCGGCAGATGGAGCTTGAGGGCTACGGGCTGGTGATGAACGCGATCTCGATCGCGCTGAAGATCCGCCAGATCGTCAACACGCACCCGGTGATCTCGAAATACTTCCGCATCCTGGGTGCGGACGAACTGATCCCGGCGGAATTCCGCAAATCCGGCTTCACCGACTATCTGACGCCCGGCACAAGCTGGGCGGATGTGATCACCGCGATGCGCGAGGACGAGTTCTACCTTGACCCCACGCGCATGACGATGGTCTGCGGGACGGCCGGGTTCGACGGGACGCAGTTCAAGGGCATTCTTGCCAACCGCTTCGACATCCAGGTCAACAAGACGTCGCGCAATTCGGTGCTGCTGCAATCCAACATCAACAACACCCGCAGCGACATCGCGCATCTTGTCCGGGTGCTGATGGAGATCAGCACCGAGATCGGGGGGAAACTTGCCGACAGCGGGGCTGTCGGCCAGGAGGCCTTTGCCCGGCGCACGAAAAGCCTGATGACCGACGTGCCGGACCTGCCGAACTTCAGCCGCTTTCATGACGCCTTCCGCAAGGACGCGGGCAAGCACACGGCCGAAGGCGACATGCGCAGCGCCTTCTTTGCCGCCTACAACGAGGCGGCCTGCGAATATGTCGCCCTCAACGGGGCCGAGATCGACACGCGGCTGAAGAAGGGCCCCGACCTTGTCTCGGCCAATTTCGTCATCCCCTATCCGCCGGGCTTTCCGATCATGGTTCCGGGCCAGGTGCTGACGCAGGAAACCATTGATTTCATGCGCAAGCTTGATGTGAAGGAAATCCATGGCTATGAGGCCGCCAAGGGGCTGAAGCTGATCCGCCCCGGGCACCTCAAGACAGCAGGCGGCAAGTAATGCGCACCCTCGGTCCGGCAGGGCGCTGGTCCTGCCGGGCGTTCTCCACACAAGAGAGGCAGAGATGATCACCTACGTCGTTGAGACGCTGCGCGCCAATCCGCAGCTTGCGATCTTCCTGACACTGGCCATCGGCTACTATGTCGGCGCGATCCGACTTGGCAGCTTTACCCTGGGGGCGGTCACCGGCACGCTGCTGGCAGGCATCCTGATCGGACAGCTCGGCATCGAGGTTTCGGGGCAGGTCAAGTCGGTTTTCTTCATCATGTTCCTGTTCGCGGTCGGCTTCGGGGTTGGTCCGCAGTTCGTGCGCGGGATCGCAAGCGACGGGGTGCCGCAGGCACTTTTTGCAGTCGTCGTCTGCGCCCTCTGTCTGGGATCGGTCTATTTGGCTGCTATCGTGTCGGGCTATGGTCCGGGCCTTGCCGCCGGGTTGATGGCGGGGTCGCAGACCATTTCGGCCTCGATCGGGCTTGCGACGGATGCCATCAACACCTCGGGGTTGACCCCGGAACAGGCCAAGGCGGAACTGGATCTGATCCCGGTGGCCTATGCCATCACCTACCTGTTCGGGACCGTGGGCACCGGTTGGATCCTTGCCTTTCTTGGGCCAAAAATCCTGAACATCGATGTCGCGGCGGAATGTGCCAGGTACGAGCGTGAAATGTCGGGCGGCGCGCAGGCTTCGGCGTTCATCAGTGCGCGCCGGGCGCGCGAACTGCGTGCCTATCGCGTGCGCGAGGGCGGCAAGGCCGTTGGCCTGACCGTCGCCCAGGCCGAACAGCTGGCGGTCGGCGAACGCATGTTCATCGAAGGGGTGCGCAGCGGCGGCGGCATCGTGCCGGTCTCGACCGAGACGGTGTTGAAGGCCGGTGACATTGTCGCCGTCTCGGGCAAGCGCGAGGTGCTGGTGAACCTGCTTGGTGACGCAGACGAGGTCGACGACCGGGAACTGCTGGATGTCCCGGTTGAGTCCGTCGATGTGCTGCTGACATCCAGGCAACTGGACGGCATGACGCTGGCCGAGGCGGGCAACCATCCCGGTGCGCGCGGCGTATTCCTGAATTCGATCCGCCGCGGATCGGCTGCGGTGAACATCCCCGTTCTGGCGCTGACCAAGCTGAACCGGGGCGACATCCTGCGGGTGACGGGTGTCAAGTCCAACATCCAGCGCTTTGTCGATGCGGCAGGATATGCCGACCGGCCCGTGACCGTGACCAACATGGTTCTGGTGGGTCTTGCCATTTTCGTGGGGGGCCTGTTCGGGGCCTATGTCCTGCCCATCGGCGGTGTGCCGATCACGCTGTCGACCTCTGGCGGCGCGCTGATCGCGGGTATCTTCGTGGGCTGGCTGCGCACGGTGAAGCCGCAGATCGGCAACGTGCCGCAACCGACGCTCTGGTTCATGAACTCGGTCGGCCTGAACGTGTTCATCGCGATTGTCGGTATCTCTTCCGGCCCGACCTTCATCGCCGGGCTGAAGGAGGCGGGCTTTGGCATCTTCTTCTGGGGCATCTTCGCAACCGGCATGCCGATGATCCTTGCACCTCTGGTCGGCAAGTACATCTTCCGCTTCGATCCCGCGATCAACCTTGGCTGCTGCGGCGGTGCGCGCACCTCGACCGCTTCGGTCGCCATGGTGGGCGAGGTGGCAAAATCCGATGTGCCGATGCTGGGCTACACGGTGCCCTATGCCGTCGGCAACACCCTGCTGACGCTCTGGGGCCTCGTGATCGTGCTGCTGATCCTGTAGCGGCACTTTGGACCGGCCGGGCGTGCGGTACCCGCCACCATCTGCAACCGGGCCGATCTCCGACAACGGGGACCGGCCCTTGCGCCTGCAAGGCGGTGACGCATCCTGCCGGGCGCATGCGCGCTGCGCCATCGGACAGGCCCGATGAGGTGGCCTGTTCCCTTGACGGCAGTCATTCTGGCGTTTCGCGCCGGTGTTGCCGGATCCCTTGCAACCTGGATCGCCATGGTCCTTTCGCTGCATCACCCGATCTATGCCTTCATCGCCGCCGTGATCGTGACCGACCTGTCCCCCGCACAGTCCCGCCGCCTGGGGTTGCGCCGCATCCTTGCCACGGTCATCGGTGCGGTCTGCGGCGCTGCCCTGTCGCAGCTTCTGGGGCCGGGTCCCGTTGCCGTGGGCATCGCGGTGGTTTCGGCGATGCTGCTGGGTACGCTCCTGGGGGCCGGAGACGGGGCGCGCGTTGCCGGATACATCTGCGGGATCGTCGTGCTCGACCATAACGCCGAGCCATGGCTGTACGCCACCCAGCGCTTTGTTGAAACTGCGCTTGGGGTGATCGTCGCCTGGGGCATCAGCTATGTGCCGAAGCTGATCGGACCTGACAGCACCTGACGGCAAAGCCACGCCATTGTAACTGTTACGCTGCCCTGCGACGCTTGAAATGTCCCAAGGGGAAGCGGACACTGAAAGAAAGCCGGAGGAAGGAAGAATGATCCAACTTCGAAACATCGGTCCTGTCGCGTCTTTGCTGCTGGCAACTGCCCTGACGGCACCCTGTCTGCCGGCATCCCGGCTCTGGGCTCAGGAGGCTGCGGCACCGGCCGCGCCTGCTGTGTCGCCGGCGCAGGTCGTGCCAGAGGATGGCGGCCTTCTGGATGCCGATGCGCTTGACGAGCTGTTCGCGCCGGTCGCCCTTTATCCCGATGCCCTGCTGGCGCAGGTGCTGCTGGCGGCGACCTATCCCCTTGATGTCGTCAAGGCCGACCTTTTCCTGCAGAAGAACGCGGGGAAGTCCCCCGGCGAGATGTCCGATCTGATCGTGGCACAATCCTGGCCCGAACCGGTCAAGGGGCTTGCCGCAGGGTTTCCGGACCTGATCGGCCGCATGGTCGAACATCTCGACTGGACAGAAATGGCCGGCAACGCCCTGATCGGGCAGACCGACGACAGCCTTGCCGCATTGCAGCGGCTGCGCGCACAGGCCAGGCTGAACGGCTATCTTGAGGACAATGCCGCGATCAATGTCGAGGAGACCGAAACCGGGACGATCACGATCTCATCGGCCGACTCCGGAGTTGTCTACGTTCCGCAATACACCGGAACGGTCTACACCACCCCTGCCCCCGCAGCGCCCTACTATGTGACCGACAATGACGAATGGGATGACATCCTGGCCACCGGGGTCATCGTGCTTGGGGCGGCTGTGATTCTTGACGAGATCTTCGATGATGACTGGGACAACGACTGGAACGGCTACTGGGATGGGAACGGGCCCGGCGGTGGCAACCAGATTGACTGGAGCGGTGACATCAACATCGACAACGGGATCAACATCGGCAACGGTCGGATCGACATTGACCGCGAGGGTCTTGCGGAAGGCGGCAGGCTGGGTGACGGTACCCTGGGCGACGGCACCCGTGGTGATGGCAATCCTGGCGGTGCCATGACCCGCCCCCCCGGTCGCCCGGCCATCGACAGCGGTCGCCTTGGCGATGTCAGCGAGGATCAGGTCCGCAACGCCAGGGACGGCAACTTCCGCCCGTCGGAAGCCAGCCAGATCGCGGCGCGCGAAAAGATCGCGCGCCAGACGGCTGCGGGCGGCAGCGTGGCAACCCTTCCGGCATCAACCGGAAAGGGGGATCGCGCCGGCAAACCTTCGCCGCGCCCGGCTGCAGGCGCTGCGCCCAAGCGCACCGACCCGGCGCCGCAGCCGCAAGGCAACCGGTCCGTTGCGGCAAAGCCGAATGTCTCCAAGCCCAAGACCACAACGCGCCCGTCGGCAGCCTCTGCCAGCCGCAAATCGAGCGTCAGTCGCCCGCCGTCCTACAAGCCCTCCAGCGGGTCGCGCGCCAAGGCTTCGGCTTCGCGGGGCGGTGCCAGTCGCGCGGGCGGGGGTGACTTCAGCGGCGGCGGCGGAAGGAGGCGCTGACATGAAAACATCGTTGCTTTTGAAATCTGCGGCCCTTGCAGGCTTGCTTGCAACCGGCGCGGCACTGGCCGAGCCTGCGACCTATCCCTCGCCCGAGCAGGCCATCGACTCTTTCGTCGCGGCCCTGACGGCGCGTGACCGGGCGGCCCTGCTGACCGTCTTCGGGCCAGAGTCCGACGATCTGATCTCGTCAGGCGACGACACGGGGGATGAAGAGGCGCGCAAGGAATTCCTGTCCGCCTATGCTGCGCACGCCGAGATTGTCGATCTTTCGGAAAACCGCAAGGAGCTTCAGGTCGGGCCTACGCGCTGGCCCTTTCCGGTGACGCTGGTTTCTGTGGACGGCGGCTGGCAATTCGATCCCGGGGAAGCGCGCGAAGAGATCCTCGACCGACGCATCGGCGAAAACGAACTGGACGTCATCGCGCTCATGCGCCGCGCGGTCGAGGTTCAGGCGGCCTTTCGGCGTGTCGATTATGACGGTGACGGCGTGATGGAATTCGCCGATGCGATCCTGTCGGACCCGGGGCTTCGCAACGGCCTTTACTGGCCCGAGGACATGGGCGAACCCCTGAGCCCGGTGGCGGGCTTCGCCGCGCAAGCCTCGGCCGACGGCATCTCGATTGACGGGGTTGACCAGCCGCCGCAGCCCTACCTTGGCTATTACTATCGCATCCTGACGCGCCAGGGACCGGCCGCGCCCGGCGGGACGATGGACTACAAGGTCAACGGCAACATGGTGGCGGGCCATGCGATCCTGGCCTATCCGGCCGTTCCGGGCGAAACCGGCGTGATGTCGTTCCTGATCGGAGAGAATGGCATCCTTTTTGAGGCAGACCTTGGTGCGGATACACTCGCCATCGCGGGCGACATCCAGACGTTCAACCCGGACGAGCCATGGCGGCCTGTCCCGGCGGACTGATCTTCGGCGGGTGGACCGGTTGTTGAGGGGGGCGGTTTGCCAGTTCCACCATCGTCCACCGCCAGGACCGGCCCCGGCGCGCGGTGGATGCAGAGGCCGATCCAGTTGTTCCCGGCCTCGGTCGTGCCGACCTGCGCCGCCGTCATGAACACCACGCGTTGCAGCGGATTGCGCGGCGTCAGCGCATCCATGATCCCGCGCGTGCAGGGCGTGCGGCTGGTCCGACAGGGGCCGGCTTCGGAGGCCGGGCGTGACGACAGCACCCGGTGCCGGTCGGCCCGTTGCGATACGGTCAGCGCCGGATCGGGGGCCAGCCCCGCGAGCGGGGCGCGCGGCCGCCCTGCCACGCGGGGCCCGGATGCAGGTCGGCCTGCCCTGCTGGCCAGCCCGCGCGTCCGCCATCGGCCCTGGACCCGTGGCGGCACCATGGCGAACTGGTGGAACCGGATGTCCGGAGGCTTGCCGCAAACATGATCCGGCAGGGCCTCAGCTGCGGTTGCGGCAAAGTTCTTTTGGACGCGTCCTGCGCCCCCCGGCGTCAGATTCCGGATGCTGCGGCCGCAGCGAGAAGCGGCAAAATCCCGGCGCGGCCAGCTGCCTGCCCACTGTGCGCCCGTGCAGTGTGACGGCGAAGCGCGCCTTGATCCTGCGTTGCAGGTCTGCGCGCCAAAAGTGCCACCGCGTCGGTCGCAGGATCGGGGCCTTTGCGCACCATCTGCGCGGGTTCCACCGTCTGCGCCGGGTTCAGCGCGACGTGGGTCCGGCCAGGCGGCGGTCCGACAGCCGCTCCAGCGCTTCGGCCCGGCCCTTCGGCCCAGCCCTTTGGCCCAGCCCTTTGGCCCAGCCCTTTGGCATTGCATCTGTGAACCCAATCCCAGAGCGTTGGCTGCTCCATTCCGCATCTTCCGGCTGCGGTCTTGCGGTCAACCCCCTCCGGGACGCGCGCGATCACCGGACGCCGTCGTGCCGCCTTCGCATCCGCTGTCTTCGCCGCCGCAGCCCGAAGCCCGCGCGCCGTCATGTCCTTGCCTGTGATCGTCGCGGTCAGCGAAACCTCCTGCGTCGATGGCAGGCAATCACCGCGACGGAACCAAGGCATGCCCGCGCGAGTCAAGAAACAGGGGCCGTTGGTATCAGCCGCCCCTTTCGGCCCGGGCACCGGCGAAGGTGCCGCTGGTGGCCTGAACGCTGATCCGGGTCGTGCCCAGTCCGGCCTGCGCCAGAAAGCTGGTGCCTGCGGGGAGGGCGGCAACCGTCCCGGCAAGCCGGGAGTTCTTCAGGATGCGCCCGCTCATGCTGATCGGTTTCTGCGTGTCACTTGGCTTTGCTGGCTTCGAAGTCGGCGACATAGCCTGCCGCCACCGCGCGGAGCGCCCGGCCGATGTCGTCATAGACGTGCTCGGGCAGGTTCGCGAAGGACACCCGCACCGACCAGGGCGGCGCGTCGAACCCGCTGCCGTTCAAGAGGACGATGCCGTGATCCTCGGCCAGCTTGAAGACCGGGTCGAGCGGATGGACGTTCTTCTTGACCCATTCCACAACCTCATCGCCGATGTGTTTCCGCATCCAGAACTCGAAGTCGATCAGACCGTAGTAGAAATCATAGTGATCGTTTGGCCCAACCTCGATGCCCAGCCCCGCGATGGTTGCCCGCACACGCTGCTTGACGATGCCGATGCAGCCCTTCTGATAGTCATTCTTCGCGTCCATCAGTTCTGACAGAGAGAAAAGCATCATCATGACCTGCTGTGGCAGGGAAAGCCCGGCGGTGTGGTTAAGGGCCACGTCGCGGCTGTCGGCCACGATCCTGTCGATGAAGCCGATCTTGCGTGGGGTCAGCGACAATGCGGAATACCGGCGATCAAGGGCCACCAGCGTTTCCTCGGGATGAGCCGCGATCAGCTTGTCGAAGACGTTGTCCTCATGCACTGCGATTGTGCCCAGACGCCAGCCGGTGCAGCCGAAGTACTTGCTGTAGGAATAGACCCCGATGGTGTTGTGGGGGAACGCACCGAGAAGGCCGCGGAAGCCCGGAACGAAGGTGCCATAGACGTCATCGGTCAAAAGGATCAGGTCGGGCCGCTTGACGAGGATATCACCGATCTTTGCGATTGCTGCTTCCGACAGGGCAATCGAACTGGGGTTGCCGGGGTTGACCAGGAAGAACGCCTTGATCCTGGGATCAAGAAGCTTGTCCAGTTCCGCGTCGCTGAACTGAAACCCGTTTTCCTGTGTCGCGCGGATATCGACGATGTTCAGCGCGTAATCCTCGAGATGCGGCATTTCGAGGTAGGGGGTGAAGATCGGCACCCCCAGCGCAATTGTGTCGCCGGGGTTCAAGAGACGGTTCGACTTCATCGTCTTGAAGATGTAACACATCGCTGCGGTGCCACCCTCGACCGCATAGATGTTGAACTTGCCCGCAGGGGCCGGTTCTCCGCACATCGCCCATTGAAGGTATTCACGGACGATCTGTTCGTTGTGAACCAGCATCCGGTCAGGCACCGGATAGTTGTCACCGATGATGCTGTCGATCAATTCGTGGACGAACTTGTCCGGGTCAAAGCCGAAATGGTTGATCGCCCAAGGCAACATTTCAGCCAGTATTGATGCACCCGGCAGGGCGGCATTGGCGGCAAGCCAGGCCTCGGCCCGCGCGGCGATTCCCTGCGCCTTCGGCATCCCGCCAATGCCCGGCGGCAGGTCCATAACACGCCTGCTTTCGGTGAGCGCGAAATGGCCCAGAGTGAAGAAGGCCTCACGCGGTGCGGTGGCGATCCAGTTCGGGTTGCCACGCCCTGCGTTTATGTAGGTCAGTGCCGAGGCATCGGTGGCCTTCAGGGCAGCTTTGGCCAGGAAGTCTTTGATTTCAAAAGGGCTAAGTCCTTCGTATTGTTCCAGCGAACGTCTGTCCATGATCTTCTCCAGATGGGACTGCCAGGATTTCCGCCTGTGGGCGGTCGGTTGACCATGATGCCGCCATGGCCCGGATGAAGCGTTCGCCGAATGTTAGGGCGAACTGGGCCTTTGCCATTGACCGGTCACGGGATGAAACTGTCTGCTCTTTCCCGGATCGGTTCAAGATCAGACAGAGCAGCCCAGGGAAATCGCTTGAACGCCCGTGGGTTTCCGACGGAGCGAATTGCGTGAGCCATGGGAGACCCCAATCGTGGAGGTTTCGTATGTCCCGCCCATCGCTTCTAGATCATTTTTCGGCCCTTGATGATCCGCGCCAGCGGGGCAAGGGGGTATATCCGCTGCCGGAAATCATGCTTTTGGTTTTCTGCGCGACGCTGGCCGGGGCGGAGGATTTTGTGGAAATCCACCAGTGGGGGCGACAGAAACTGAAGTATCTGCGCAGCCATTTGCCTTTCGCACAAGGCATTCCGTCGCATGACAGGCTGAACGACGTGATGAATGCGCTCGATGGCGGGCTGTTTTCCATAAAGACCATCCTCGCGCGCGGGGCCCGCTGTCTCTTAGCGCCCAAGGACAACCGGCGCAGCCTGGCCGAGGAGGTGGCCTTGTTCCTTGACACCCCCGGACAGCGCAGCCTCGTCCCCTTCAAGACCACCGATGCCGATCATGGGCGCATCGGGAACCGCCGCCACCGGGTGAGCCATGACGTGACCTGGCTGAACGGTGACCGCCGCGCCCCCGGAGAGCGGCGCTTCCCCGGCCTTGTGGCCATCGCCATGGCCGGGGCCGAGGTGGAAGCCGGCGGCAAGACCACCATCGCGCGCCGCTTCTTCCTCTCCTCGCTTCCCCTTGATGCCCCCCAAGACCTCGCCGCCGATGGGGGTGCGCAGGACCACGCCATGCGACAGGGCGGCACAGAAACCCGGTTTGGGGTTCAGTCCGGGGCTGATACCGGGGCTGCCCATCTTCAGGTGATGGGCGATGCCCCATTGCTGGATGCCGTCGGCGGTGCGCGTGATGACCCGGCAAGGCATGTCGCTGCACCAGTCGCCCTTTTCCGCCGGAAAGAACGCCCCGGCGACATAACCCGTCACGATGCTCGCAGCGCACAGGGCGGCCATGAAGCGAAGGTTGAGGTCGATGCAGGATCCGGTCGCCCGGTCGCAGCCAAGCGCAGGCAGCGCATCGTCGTGCCCGTCATGGAACCGCCGGTCAGGGTGGCCATCGTCAAGGCGCCGGCCCCCCGCGCAGGCGATGCCGCGCGCCGTGGTGCCAAGGCCTAAGACCTCGTGCGCAAGTGATCGGGCCACGCGGGTACAGCGGGACGGGACCGGAGGGAAGATCGCGTCTGGATATGCGCCCCTGAGGCTGTCCTGTTCGATGTCACTGCGGCAAGGCCGGGCGGGGAACAGGCGAATGTCATCAGGATGACTTTTCGGACTCCGTTTCGTGACAGATCCATGTCAGCGCCAGTGAAAAGCGTTTTATGACAATACTTTCAACGCATAACCCCATGTTCTTGAAAGCTTTTCAGCCGCCCCCGAACCCGACCGGACAGGCCGCCCCGGCAGCGCCGCCGCCGGGGCTTCGCACGATCGTCACAAAGACGTCGGAAATGCGTAACCGTCCCGCAATCAGAATGTCATGCGCCGTGCCTACCCCGTGGTCCGGATGAATCCAACAGGAGTATCTCCGATGTCGCTGAAGTCGTTACTGATGGGAACGGCGGTTGCCGTTCTGGGCGCAAGCACGGTTTGCGCCGAGACCTGGAGCATCGCGGTGACCGATGTCGAAGGGATGGAACGCCTGCAGGCCGAATGGGGGCCGTTCAAGACGGCGCTTGAAGCCGCCACGGGTCAGACGTTCGAGTTCTTCCCGGTGTCCTCGCGCACCGCTGCCGCCGAGGCGCTGCGCGGCGAGACGGTGGACTTTGTCATTACCGGCCCGGCCGAATACATCGTGATCAACACCCTGACCGAGGCGACCCCGCTGATCGGCTTTGGCCGTCCGGACTACCGCTGTGCAATCATCGTGCGCGCGCAATCCGGCATCGACAGCATGGAGGACCTGCGCGGCAAGACTGTGGCCTTCGGTGACATCGGGTCCACGTCCAACATGCTTTGCCCGATGCAGCTGATGGCCGATTACGGCGTCAATCCGGTCAATGACATCGAACGGGTCCACACCGCGCGCAACATCGCGCACGAGGCGCTGAAGGCGGGCGATGTCGCGGCCATCGGAATCAACGAAGGCAGCTGGATTTCCTCGGCCCGCGACAATGACACCTCGGTTCCCTATGGATACTTCCGGGTTCTGGCGCGGTCGGGCGACCTGCCCAATGACATGATCATGGCAGGTGCCCATGTGCCGGCCGAGGTGCAGACGATGATCCGCGACGCGATCATCGCCAACAAGGACCAGATCATCACCGCCATCACGAGCCATGAAGAGAACGACAAGTACATCGGCATGGATCTTGTGACCATCGAGGACGCGAACTACGACATCGTGCGGTCGATGTACACGACAGCCGGCTATCCCCAGTTCGACAACTTCATCGGGGAATGACCGCGTGCCGCTGGATCGGCCCCTGCCCCGCCCCGTCGCCGCCCCTTCGTTGCAAGAGATCGACCTGCGGGTCAGCGGTCTGGCCAAGGGCTATGGCGCGGGGCCGGTCTTTGCGGATGTCGGCTTTACCATCCGCCAGGGTGATTGCGTGGCGCTTGTCGGGGCGAATGGCACCGGCAAGTCCACACTGCTGCGCTGTTGCCTTGGCATTGTTCCCCCCGATGCCGGAGAGGTGGCCCTGCTGGGGCAGAACCTGTTCGCGCTGGGGTCGGCCGCCCGGCGCGGCCTGCGCGCGCGCACCGGGCTTGTGGGGCAGAAACACAATCTCGTGCCGCGGCTGTCGGTCCTGTCGAATGTGATCCACGGGCTTCTGGGGCGGCAGTCGGGACCGCGATACTGGGTGCAGGCGCTTGCCCCTGCGCCGGCGCGCACTGCGGCCATGGAGGCCCTGGACAAGGTGGGGCTGGCCGACCTCGCGCTTCGCCGGGCCGACAGGCTTTCGGGCGGGCAAAGCCAGCGTGTCGCGATTGCGCGCGCGCTGGTGGGCAATCCCCGCTTCCTGGTGGCCGACGAACCCTGCGCCTCGCTTGACCCGCAGGCCGGCGAAGAGGTGATGGCGCTCCTGATCTCGCTGGTGAAGCGCGGGGGGGTGACTGTCCTGTTCACATCGCACAACGTCCGGCACGCGCTGAACTTCGGTGACCGCGTGCTGGGGCTGAAGGGCGGGCGCATGGCGATTGACGCCGCCGCCGCTGATGTATCTCCGGCCGAGATGGGGCGCCTTTATGTCTGACGCGCGCGCCCTGCCGCACCGTTTTGCCGCGCCCGGCGCGGTCGGGTTTCTGGGCTATCTGGCGGCGGTCATCGTCATCTTCTGGTCGCTGGACAGCGCGGGATGGTCGCTTGACCGGCTGGTCGCCGCGCCGCCGCGGCTGGCTGATTTCCTGTCCCGCGCCTGGCCGCCCTCCACCGGCAACCTGGGCAGCCTGGCGTGGAAGATGGTCGAGACGCTGCAGATCGCCATCGCAGGGGCGGCCATCGGCATCCTCGTGTCGCTGCCGGTCGCGCTTCTGGCGGCGCGCGGGGTTCTGGCCGGGCGGCTGGTCAACACGGTGGTGCGGGTGATCCTGGGGTTCATCCGCGCGGTGCCTGATCTGGTCTGGGCGCTTGTCTTTGTGGTGGCTGTGGGCCTTGGCCCCTTTGCCGGCGTTCTGGCCATCGCCCTTGACACCCTGGGGTTCTGTGGCCGCTTCTTTGCCGATGACATGGAAAACACCGACCCGGGCCCGGCCGAGGCGCTGACCGCCACCGGCGCGCGCCGCATCGACGTGGCTGCGGCTGCCGTGATCCCCGGGGCGATGCCGGCCTTTGTCTCGACCTCGCTCTTCGGGCTGGAAAAGGCCGTGCGCTCGTCCACGATCCTCGGGCTTGTCGGGGCCGGGGGGATCGGCATTGAACTCAAGGTCGCCTTCGACCTTTTCGACTATCCGACCGCGCTGTCCGTGATCCTGATGATCGCGGTCGTTGTGGTTGGCGTGGAACAACTGGGCGCGCTCATGCGCCAGCGGATCATGGGAATGCCAGGATGACCACAGACACCGCGCCCGAGTACTGGGACCGCGAATGGTCCCGCGCCGATGGCACGTCGAAATGGGAACGGCCCGAGGCCGAGGTGCTGGCCCATGCCGCCTTGCTGCCGCGCGGCGCCCACGTGCTTGACCTTGGTGCCGGGGTCGGGCGTCATGCGCTGGCGCTCGCACGACTGGGCTTTTCCGTCTCTGCGCTGGATGCGGCGGGCGAAGGGATTGCCCGGATCGCCCGCATCGCCGGCGCCGAGGGGCTGACTGTCGCGGCCGAGGTCGGGCGCATGACGCACCTGCCCTATGCCGATGGTGCCTTTGACCATGTCCTGTCCTGGAATGTCATCTATCACGGCGATGAAACCGTCCTGCGCGCCACTATTGCCGAAATCACGCGTGTCCTGCGGCCGGGTGGCACGTTTCTTGGCACCATGCTGTCGGCGCGGCGGGTGCCTGTTGAACTGGCGCGAGCGCCGGGGCGGGAAATCTCGCGCAATACCTGGGTCTTTGACGGGACCGGAGACAAGGTGCATCCCCACTTCTTCTGCACCGGGCGGGACCTGCTTGACCTTTTCCCGGACTTCGAGGTGATCCGGCTTGAGGATTGCGAACATGAAACCCCGGGGTCATGGCACTGGCATCTGGTGATGGAACGACGGTGATGGAGGCGATGGTCATCGAAGGGGCAGCGGTGGTGCTGCCCGACCGCGTCACGGAGGTCGCCGTCAGGGTCGAGGGGGGCATGATCGCCGGGCTGGATACCCCGCGCGACGGGGCGCGCGTGATCGACGGGCGGGGGATGGTCCTTGCCCCGGCGATGGTCGACATCCACGGCGATGCCTTTGAACGCCAGCTGATGCCCCGTCCGGGCGTGATGATCCCCACCGCTGCGGCGCTTCTGGAAACCGACCGGCAACTTGCCGCAAACGGGATTGCCACCGCCTATCACGCGCTGACCCTTTCGTGGGAGCCGGGGTTGCGTTCCGTCAGCACCGGCGAAGAGGTGATGGCCGCGCTTTCCACCCTTGCGCCGCGCCTCACGGTCGAAAACCGCGTCCAGTTGCGGTGGGAGACCTTCTGCTTCGAGGCCCTTCCCCTGATCGGCCGCGCGCTGGCGGGGCCATTGCTGCCAGCGCTTGCCTTCAATGACCACACGACGATGGGTGTCCTGCATCCCGATTGCCCGTTGCAGACGCGCCCCTTCGACCATGACCCTGCCCTGCCCGTGACTGACATGGACAGTGCCGGTTTTGCCCGGAAGATGGAGCCGCGCGCCCGCCGCGCGGGCATGACGACGGCGGATTTCGTTACCCTGATCAAGGCGATGTGGGAACGCCGCCCCGAGGTTCCCGCCGCGATCGCCCGGGCGGGCGCGCGTGCCGCGCAGGCCGGGGCGGCGATGTTGAGCCATGACGACAGCCAGGCCCGGACCCGCGACTTCTATCGCAGCCACGGCGCGCGGATTTCTGAATTCCCGATGAATCCGGCCGTGACCCGCGCCGCGCGGGAGGCAGGAGACTGGATTGTCTTTGGCGCGCCCAATGCGGCGCGCGGGGGCAGTCATCTGGGTTCTCCTGGCGCGGCCGGCATGGTGGCCGAGGGGCTCTGCGACATCCTTGCCTCGGACTACTTCTATCCTGCCATGCTCTCGGCCGTGGCGCGGCTTCGGGCCGATGGCGTGGCGTCCCTGTCCGATCTGTGGAAACTCGTGGCCGCGAACCCGGCTCTTGCGCTCGGTCTGACAGACCGGGGAGAGATTGCCCCAGGCCGGCGGGCCGATCTGGTTCTGATCGATTGGCCCGAGGGTTCGCCGCCCGCCATCCGGCACTGCCTCTCGGCAGGCCGCAGCGCCTATGCCGCCATGGCCGCAGGCCAGGGCCATGCGTGACCGGGCCGACCGGTTCGACGGATTGGCCAAGGCCCGAAAGATGCACCGGAAAGGGTATCCGCAGGCGTCCTTCCGCACCATCGCGGCCGATCCGGGCTGTGATCGGCGCGTCGCGGCCGGTGTGGGTGCGGGGCCGGGCAATTTGACCGGCCCGCTCATGGCAGTGCCTGGCCACGGCTGGTCCATCGCCGGAATCGCGCCGGGGCGCGACACGCGCCGCGTCCTGTCGCGCCGCTGTGCCCCCGCGCCGCAGGTCCGCGTCCCGGACGCGACCGCAAAGGAGATGCTCCTCTCCGCCGGTCTGGCAGGGCTGATCCTGGCCTGCACCGCCTGTCACGGGTTCGGTCGGGCCGGCTTCTTTCGTGAAGGCGCACGTCCCAGCACCGGGCGGCGCGGTCGCCCTGCTGCGCAACCGCCGCAAAAGTCATCCGGGTGACCGGGGCGTCCGGCCGCTGCATCGAAACCCCTTGCGCAAAGCCAGCCACCCCCGCGCTGCATCAGCGCCTTCATCTCGCGGCGCGGCACGTCGGTGTGATACCACCCGGCTGCGGCAAGGCCGGTTTCGACGGCGCGCGTGGCGTCGGGCCCGGGCAGGCTTCAGTCCTGTTTTCCCATGGCATCGTTGCTGCCAACCTCATGGCCGGGGCTGTGCGGCCCGGACGGACTGCCTTGATCCCTTCCGATAGCCCCTGCGCGCACAAATTACCGGGAGAGGGGCTTGCAACTTCCCGCCAGAGCCATCACGGCTTCTGCCGGAAAGATGGATTTTCGTCAGGATAGCCCATGGCCAACCGCCCAACCATCCAGGATGTCGCCCGTGAGGCGGGGCTGTCCACCGCCACGGTGGACCGTGTGCTGAACGGACGCGAACGGGTGCGCGAGGATACCGCGCGCCGGGTCTACGAGGCGGCACGTCTGGTCGGCTATCACGCGGCCCCGCTGATCGGGCAGCGGGTGCAGATGGACCTGCCACGCCTGCGTCTGGGTGTCGTGCTGCACAAGGAACGGCAGGCCTTCTACCAAAGCTTCAAGGCCGAGATCGAGCGGGCAGTCGCCGATGCGACCGGCCTGCGCGCTTCGGCGACCATCCAGTTCGCCGCCTCGCAGGCGCCCGCCGATTTCGCCACGCAGATCGAAGGGATGGCCGGGCGGGTCGATGCCGTCGCCGCCACCGCCGTCACCCATCCCGAAGTGACCGAGGCCGTTTTGCGGATGAACGCCAGGGGCATCCCCTGCTTTTCCCTGCTGAACGACTTTGCCCAGGGGGTGCGGCAGAATTACCTTGGGCTGAACAACATGAAGATCGGCCGGATCGCCGCGCATCTGATCGCCACGACCACGCATCAGTCCGGAAAGATTGCGGTTTTCGTCGGCGGCTATCGCTGGCACGGGCACGAGTTGCGCGAGACAGGCTTTCGCAGCTATTTCCGCGAACATGCGCCGCAGTTCACCCTGCTGGATACGCTGGTCAACCTCGAAACCCGGCAACTGACCTATGAGGCGACGCTGGACCTGCTGGGCCGGAACCCCGACCTGCGCGGCATCTACTGCGCGGGCGGCGGGATGGAGGGGGCGATTGCCGCGCTGCGCGAGGTGCGCCGCCCGGGCGAGGTGACGCTGGTGGTCAACGAACTGACACCCGAAAGCCGGTCCGCGCTGATCGCACGCTATGTCAGCATGGCGATTGCCACGCCGCTGACCCGGCTTTGCGATGACCTTGTGGCATTGGCGGCGGCAGCGGTGCGCGAAGGCATCACGCCGGTCCAGGGGCAGCATTTCCTGCAACCCGACCTGTACCTGCCGGAATCGGTCTGATCCGCGTATCTGATGGCATTTCCATCATTGCGGGCGCAGCAATTCGTCAGGATTGATACAGAAACCCTGCGCTTGCCACGCGCTTGATTGACGCAGGTGCCCCTACCCTGCATGAAAGACCCACGCCACGACGAAGAAAGGTCCAAAGCGATGACAGCCTTCGCACTCAATCACATGACGGTTGCGAAACTGGGATACGCGGACCTGCTCAATCTTGCCGCCCGTCTGGGCTGCGTCGGGGTCGAGGTGCGCAATGACCTGCCGCAGCCGCTGTTCGACGGGATGGACCCTGCGGCGGCGGGGGACCTTGCGCGCGGCAAGGGACTGCGGCTGCTGGCAGCAGCCGAGGTCAAGCGGTTCAACGACTGGTCGGATACCAAGGCCGCCGAGGCGCTGGACCTGATGCGGATCGCAAGGGCGGCGGGGGCCGAGGCGGTCAGCCTGATCCCGCGCAACGACAACCTCGGCACCGGCAATGGCGAACGTCAGGCGGCGCTGCGGGTTGCCCTGAAGGCGCTGAAGCCGATGCTGGAGGATCACGGCCTTGTCGGCATGGTCGAACCGCTCGGCTTCGGGATCTGCGCCCTGCGCCACAAGGCCGAAGCGGTCGAAGCCATTGAGGCCATCGGCGGAACGGGCCGGTTCAAGCTGGTCCACGATACCTTCCACCACACGCTGGCTCATGGCGGGCCGCTGTTTCCCGACCATACCGGCATCGTGCACATCTCGGGCGTGACCGACCAGTTCGTGACGGTCGGCCAGATGACAGATGCGCACCGTGTGCTGGTGGACCGCGCCGACCGGCTGGGGAACATCGACCAGCTGGCCGCCCTTGCGGCGCTTGGCTGGACCGGCCCCGTCAGCTTCGAGGCTTTCTCGCCGCTGGTCCATGCCAGCGCCGATCCGGGGGGCGACCTGTCGGCCTCCATCGCCTTCATCCGCGAGGGGCTCGCCCGCAAGGTGGCCTGACGCGCACTGAAACCGGGGCCCTTGCGAGAGAGGGCCCCTCCGGCACAATCACGGATGCGCCGGACATCCGCCCAAGGGAGAGAGACCATGAAGAAGTTCCTGATCGTCACCGGTTTTGCCACGCTGATGTCCACCACCGCGATGGCCGACGGCATCGGCGTGTCGATGGCGCTGTTCGACGACAACTTCCTGACCGTGCTGCGCAACGGCATCCAGGCCCAGGCCGATGCCGCGGGCCTGTCGGTGCAGATCGAGGATGCGCAGAACGATGTGGCCAAGCAGCTGGACCAGATCAACAACTTCATCGCCTCGGGGGTGTCGGCGATCATCGTCAACCCGGTGGACACCTCGGCCACGCAGGCGATGTCGGATGCCGCCGCCGCTGCCGGCGTGCCGCTGGTCTATGTCAACCGCCAGCCGATCAACGTGGACAGCCTGCCGGACAACCAGGCCTTTGTCGCCTCGAACGAATCCGAATCCTCGCGCCAAGGCTTCATCGAGCAGTGCACCCAGTGGGCCGCCGCCGGCAAGACCGATGTCAGCGTCTATGTGATGCAGGGCGAGTTGTCGAACCAGGCCGCCGTGCAGCGCACGCAGAACTACTATGACGTGATCGAGGCCGGACTTTGCCCGGTCAAGGTCACCGTGATCGACCAGCAGACCGCCAACTGGTCACGCGATCAGGCACAGTCGCTGATGACGAACTGGCTGTCGACCGGCGCGGCCTTCGACGGGGTGCTCGCCAACAACGACGAGATGGCGCTCGGTGCGATTCAGGCGATGAAGGCCGCTGGCATCGACATGGGCGCGGTCATCGTCAGCGGCGTGGACGCGACGCAGGATGCGCTGGCCTCGATGCAGGCGGGCGAGCTTGACATCACCGTGTTCCAGAATGCCGCCGCACAGGGTGGCGGGGCACTGGAGGCAGCGGTGAAGCTGTCTGCGGGCGAACAGGTGGAACAGAAGGTCTACATCCCTTTCGAACTGGTCACCCCGGCCAATATGGCCAACTATATGGCCAAGAACTGATCCGTCAGAATCCTTGAAGGGGGGCGGCACCGGACCGGTGCCGCCCCCTTTCCCACGCATGCCGGAGGGGCCGGCCAGCAGCGAAGGGGCAAGACATGGCGAACGCAACGCATGGTGTGGGCGGGCTGACCTACGATCCGAAGAAACGCACCCGGCCGCCCGAATTGAACGTGCTGGCGGCCCTGATCCTGATCATCCTGGCCTTCGAGGTCCTGGGGCGACTGTTCATCGGGGACAGCTTCCTGTTCAACACGCGCGACAACGTCGACACGCTGTTCAACGAACAACGATTGCAGATCATCATCCTTCAGGTCGCGATCGTCGGGATCATCGCGCTTGGCGTGACGCAGGTCATCATTTCGGGCGGGATTGACCTTTCGTCAGGCTCCATCGTCGGGCTGACCGCCATGGTCACGATGAGTTTCGCGCAAGTGGCCATGGTGAACGGCAACCCCAACCCAAAGGCGATCTTCGGGCCCGGTTGGATGGACCTGCCGGTGATCGTGCCGGTGGTGGTGGGCCTGTCCTGCGGGCTTGCGGCCGGGCTGATCAACGGCCTGCTGATCGCCTATACCCGCATTCCGCCTTTCATCGCGACGCTCGGCATGATGGTCGCCGCGCGCGGGGCGGCGAAATGGTGGTCCAAGGGCAACCCGATCTCGTTTCCGGCAGACAGCTATGCCGCCATCGGCAAGGGCATGATGCCGGTCGTGATCTTTGTCTGCCTTGCCGTGCTGTTTCACCTGATCATGACGCAGACGAAATACGGGCGGCACTGCTATGCCATCGGGTCGAACGAGGCGGCCGCGCGGATGTCGGGGATCAACGTCACCGGCCACAAGGTGCTGGTCTATACCATCGCGGGCGCACTGGCAGCGCTGGCCGCCATCGTGCTGTCGTCCAAGAACCTGACCGCGCAGGCCGGCATGGGGGTGATGTACGAGCTTGACGCCATCGCCATGGCGGTGATCGGCGGGGTGTCGCTGCAGGGCGGACGCGGGTCGATCATTGGCACCTGCCTTGGCGCGCTGATCTTCGGCGTCATCATCTCGGGGTTCACCTTCCTCAAGCTCGACGCCTACTATCAGGAGATGGTGAAGGGCGCGATCATCGTGGGGGCCGTGGTGCTGGACCAGTGGCGGCAGACCAGGAAAGGGCGCGGATGATGACCGAAGTCATTCTGGAAACGCGCGGCCTGACCAAGCATTACGGCGGCGTCCATGCGCTGACCGAGGCGAACTTCACCCTGGGCCGGGGCGAGCATGTGGCGATCATGGGCGACAACGGGGCGGGCAAGTCCACCTTCGTGCGCCAGATCACCGGGGTAGAGATGCCGACCCGCGGCCAGATCGTGTTCGACGGGGTCGCGCATACCTTCACCTCGCCCATCGAGGCGCGCGAGGCGGGGATCGAGACGGTGTTCCAGACGTTGGCGCTTGCCGATGATCTGGACGTTCCCGCGAACCTGTTCCTGGGGCGCGAGAAGATCCGGTTCAACCTTGGTCCCTTTTCCATCCTCGACAAGAAGGCGATGCGCGAGGCGACGCTTGCAGCGCTGCAAAAGACCGGGGTGAAAATCCCGAACCTGATGAACACCATCCGCAACATGAGCGGGGGGCAGCGGCAATGCGTGGCCATCGCGCGCACCGCCGCCTTCAAGTCCAAGCTGGTCATCATGGACGAACCGACGGCGGCGCTTGGCGTGCAGGAAACCGCGCAGGTGGAAAACATCATCCGCACGCTGAAAGACGCGGGCGAGCCGCTGATCCTGGTCAGCCACAACATGCGGCAGGTGTTCGACCTTGCGGACCGCATCGTGGTGTTCCGCCGGGGCCGCATCGTGGCCAACCTGCGCAAGCAAGACACCGACGGTCAGGATGTGGTGGCCCACATCACCGGGGCCAGGACCGGCAGCGAATTCGAAGGGGCGGCCTGACCTTTTGCCCTGACCAGACCCCAGAACCCCGGGCAACCCGCCCGGCAAAGGACAACAGCATGACAGTCAATTTCGCCATCCTCGGGGCCGGACGCATCGGCCAGGTCCATGCCCGGGCCGTCGCGGCCACGCCGGGCGCGCGCCTTGTCGCCATCGCCGATCCGGTCGCGGCGGCGGCAGCCTCGGTGCAGGCCGCCTGCGGCTGCGACATCCGGACCATCGATACCATCGAAGCCAGCCCCGATGTGGGTGCCGTGGTGATCTGCACCCCCACCGACACCCATGCCGGTCTGATCGAACGGTTCGTGCGCGCGGGAAAGGCGGTATTCTGTGAAAAGCCGGTCGATCTGTCGCTGGCGCGGGTGGCGGCCTGCCTGAAAGTGGTCGAAGGCGCAAAGGGCACGCTGATGGTCGGCTTCAACCGCCGCTTCGACCCTGATTTCATGGCGCTGAAGGCGGCCATCGATGCAGGGGCCATCGGCGCGGTCGAGATGGTGACGATCATCAGCCGCGACCCCGGCGCACCGCCCGCCGGCTACATCACCCGCTCGGGCGGCATCTTCCGCGACATGACGATCCACGACTTCGACATGGCGCGCTGGCTGCTGGGCGAAGAGGTGGACTCGGTGCAGGCCGCCGCCTCGGTGCTGACCGATCCGGCCATCGCAACACTTGGCGATTTCGACAGCGTCAACGTGATCCTGCGCACGGCCTCGGGGCGGCAGGCGATCATCTCGAACAGCCGCCGGGCGACCTATGGCTACGACCAGCGGATCGAAGTGCTGGGCGCAAAGGGCATGCTTCAGGCTGAGAACCAGGCCGAGAACCGCGTGACGCTGGCCGATGGGGGCGGCTTCCATTCGGCGCCGCTGCTCAACTTCTTCATGTCGCGCTACACTGCCGCTTATGCCAGCGAGATCGCGGCCTTCGTGGCCTCGGTCACGCACGGCACGCCCACCCCCACCACCGGGCAGGACGGGCTGATGGCGCTGGCGCTGGCAGAGGCGGCGCTGATGTCGGTTGCAGAAGGCCGTACTGTCAAAGTGGCAGAGATCGTGTAAAGGCCGCCGTCTGTCGCGGGTGGCCAATCCGGAACCGGCAGATGCGGGGGCGTACTCGGGGCGATCCATCGCCCCGAAGCTCTGCCAAGCAGACCTGCTGTTTTCCCGGAAGGACGTGTCTCATGGCTTGGGTCGTCCGTCGTGAAAATGCGGTGACGTCGATCAGAACACCAATACGGACCTGAAACCCGGCGACCTGACCGCCGAAGTTGCCCGCGGTCAGGCTTTGGCCCAAGGGCTTGACGCAGGGCAACCTGGTCTCTGAGCGGCCTCGGAAGTGAAGGCTGCTCCGTCGTCACCAGATGGTCCAGCCAAGGCGCCTTGAGGCAAGCAACGCCTCGTTCCGGGCCACCGAACCTGCGGTGCCCGCCTTGCACGGATTGACCGCATCCGCAGTCAGATACCGGGGGCTGCGTTGCCTTTCAGGTCAGATTGATCGGACAGGCAAGGCTGATCTCGGTGTCTTCGATTTGCACATGCGGTTCGATCAGGCGGTAATGCTTGCTGAAATGAAGCGACACCTGACGGGCGTCCTGGCGCAAGCTGTGATGAATCACGAAACTGACCTGACCGGACTTCAGCAATTCGGTATTGGTCCGGTCAAGATCGTGCGCCGCGAAAACGTCAATGCGCCGTCCCACCGCGGCAAAGGCCGCCAGAATGGCCCTGTTGCCACCGCCGATCGAATAGACGCAGGTGATGTCGGGATATGCCTCCAGCGCTTGCCCGATCAGCGCGCCCGTGGCCCTGTTCACCCCGAAGCCTTCGGAAACAATGGTCATCGCCAGATGCGGCGCGTGCAGGGCCAGATACCGGGTGAAACCGATGCGTCTGGCATCCTCGCCTTCGAACTCGCGGCTCGACAGGGTAATCAGAACGCGGGACGGGTGCCGTGGGGCCATCCGGCCAAGAAGGTAGGCCGCCGTCGCCCCGGCGCGTTCGTTCTGCATCCCCACATAGGCCAGCCGCAGCGGTGCGGCCACATCGGTGACATAGGTCACCACGGGGATTTTTCGCGCCGCCAGATCGGCTAGGCAGGCGGCGATGCCGGGCGTTGCGGGGGCTTTCAGCACGATGCCTTGCGTCCCCCTGCGTGCAATCGCCCGCAAGAGGGCGACAATCTGGCGGTCCTCCATCACCTCGGCCAGATGGAACCGGGCACGAAAGGTCGCAGGCCGGATCAGTGGCAGTTCCGCTTCGAAGGCGGCGCGCACGGCGGATGAAAACCGTTCGGGAGCCTGCATGACGATGTCGATGGTCACCCTTCTGCCCCGCAACTGGCTGGCGGCATGCTGGCGTTCCAGTTCCTCGGCGGCGGCCTGCACCCGCTCGCGCGTGACAGCCCGCACATGGTCGCGGCCATGCAGCACACGGTCAACCGTGGCCAGGCTGAGGCCCGCCTGATGGGCGATTTCCTTGTTGGTGAACTTTGCAGCCATCCCGGATCTTGAGGTGTTTTTGAGGGGAAACGCAACTATCCTGACGCGACAACGTGCGCCACGCTTTAACCAGCATCGCAGGAGGCACCGATGAACATCCAGTCACCAAAAACCGAACGGGCCCCTGTCTGGCTGACGGCCGGAAGTGGCAGCTTCGAAACCTTCCGCCAGATCGTCAGCCAGGCGACCGACCCGGCGGACACCCCGAACGCCGTTCAGGTGGTGCGCAACATCCCGATCTATGATGGCGCGGCTGTCGATGCGGCGGCGGGCGAACCGTCTGCCCGTCAGGCCGTCATGGAGGAATGGGCCCATGTGTTCGCGCATGGTGCCGGGATCATCGTGATCCGTCAGGGGCTTGCCGACCATGCAGTGATAGACCGGGCCACCGGGGTCTTCGAGCGGATTATCGCAGCCGAGAAACAGGCGGCGAAGGGCGGCGGCGACCATTTCGCCAAGCCGGGCGCGAATGACCGCATCTGGAACTCTCTGGAAAAGCATTGCCTTGCCGACCCGGCGAATTTTGCCGCCTATTTCAGTTCCCACGGCATCGCGATGGCCGCCGAAGCCTGGCTCGGGCCCGCCTCGCAGATGACGGCGCAGGTCAACCGGGTGAACCCGGGCGGGGCCGCGCAGACCCCGCACCGCGACTATCACCTCGGCTTCATGTCGGCGGCGCGGATGGCGCAGTTTCCTGCCAATGTCCATGCCGTCTCTCCAACCCTGACGCTGCAGGGTGCGGTGGCCCATTGCGACATGCCGGTGGAAACCGGGCCGACGATGCTGCTGCCGTTCTCGCAGCAGTTCTTCGAGGGGTATCTTGCCTTCCCGCGCCCCGAGTTTCAGGCGCATTTTGCGGCCAACCATGTGCAGTTGCCGCTGGAAAAGGGTGACCTCGTGTTCTTCAATCCCGCCGTCATGCACGGCGCGGGCACCAACCACACCGCAGACCGCTTCCGGATGGTGAACCTGCTGCAGGTCTCCTCGGCCTTTGGCCGCGCGATGGAAACGGTGAACCGCACCCGGATGCTGCGGGCGCTGTATCCCGCGCTGAAGGGTGCTGCCGGACTTAACCTTGCCAACGTCATCGCGGCCTCGGCCGAGGGATATCCCTTCCCGACCAATCTGGACAGCAACCCGCCCATCGGCGGGCTGGCACCGAAAACCCAGGCCGATTTCCTGCGCGAGGCGCTGGCGCAGGATCAGGGCGAGGACGCTTTCTTTGCCCTGCTCGACGCGCTTGACGCCAGGAACCTTTCCTGAGCGCGCGCGATGAACAGTCCGGGGGACTGTTTTCCCGGCGGATGCGGGAGGTGCCAAAAGAAGCGGCGATGGTCTTTGCGGCGCAAAAGCCGTGAAGTTTAGGGATATTGCCGGGTATCGTAGCGCGCTGACACCCGGCCATCTGTGCCGCCTGATGGGCGTGTCAGAGCGCGGGCTCCATGCCTGGAAGCACCGGCCCCCGCCGCATCGCCAGCGACGCGACATGGTGCTCCTCGCCGATATCCGTGATCAGCACCGCTTGAGCATGGGCAGCTGCGGCCGCCCCCGGATGACCGGGGAGTTGAACGAACCGGGTCTCCGCGTCGGACAGCGCCGGGTGGGCCGGGTTCGTCGGGAAAACGGTTCCCCGGACTGTTTTCTGATCCTCCTCACTGCGCCAGAACGGCATCCAGGCCATCCGCAGCCGAAAGTTCAAGCGCACCACCGACAGTGACCACACCTTCAACATCGCGCCGGATCTCCTGCAACAGGACTTCACCGCGAGCGGCCCGAACCGGAAGTGGGCGGGCGGCATCACTTATGTCTGGACGCGGGAAGGTTGGGTCTATCTGGCTGTAATCATTGATCTGTTTTCACGGCGCGTGGTGGGCAATACTGTGCCCATGACTGCCAGAAGCTGCTGCGCAAGCACGGGTTCAAGGTCTCGATGAGTGGCAAGGGCAATTGCTGCGACAATTCCGCCGTTGAAAGCTTCTTCAAGTCGCTGAAGGCCGAACTGGTCTGGCGGCAGAACTGGCAAACCCGCCGGAAGGTCGAAGCCGCCCTCTTCGACGACATCAACAGCTTCTGCAATCCGCGCCGGAAACACTCAGCCCCCGGCTGGAAATCACCCGTGGCCTTCGACCAAGGGGCCGCCTGACATGAGCACCTGAGCGGAACAGAACCGGTGCAGGTCCAAACCGAATCAATAGCATGTGCCCTGTAACCCATCCAAGGCAGCTTGCGCTGTGGTGCCTGGCGTCTGCAACCATGTGTGCCATGCACAACCGTCCGCACAGCAAAAGCCGGGAAGCTTGCGCGCGTCTTTATTTTTGCTTATCTTGAAGACACAAACCGGAGGCCGCTTTGTCCCAGACCACAACGATGACTGTCCGCATCAGCGGCGCGCTGAGCGAGTTCGTGGCCTCGAACGTGGGTGAGAACGGGTCCTACGAGAACATCAGCGAATACGTCCGTGACCTGATCCGGCGCGACAAGGAGCGGGCCGAGGCGGAAGCGTTCAGCCGGTTGAAAGCCGAACTGACACGCGCATTTGCGGCACCGGAGGAAAGCTATCGCCCGCTGACCGCCGCCGAGGTGATCGTCCGGAACCGGGGCTGACATCATGGCCCTCCGCGTCCAGGAGGCCGCATCCCTGCGGCTTGACGAGATCTACCTGTACACGCGCGACCGCTGGGGCGCTGAACAGGCGGATCGATACATCACCGACCTCTTCGCGGCGTTCGACAAAATCGAGCTGCATGGTGTCGCGTCGCGGCCAATCCCGGCAGAGTTCGCCATCGACGGCTTTTACTTCCGGCACGAGCATCATTTCGTATACTGGCGGCGGCTGTCGAACGGCGACATCGGCATCGTGACGATCCTGCACGAGCGGATGCATCAGATGGATCGGTTCCGCGATGATCTTGGCGGCTGACCCAGGTTCCGGAACGCAAAAGGCCGCCGCGTAAGGGGCCTCGCAAAACGTTGACCTGGTGTTGACAAGAATCTGAAACGAAAAAAGCCGAACGTTATGCTCGGCTTTGAAGTATATGATATAAAAAGAGGATTTGGTTGCGGGGGCAGGATTTGAACCTGCGGCCTTCAGGTTATGAGGGTCAGCCCTGCGTCCGAAATAACATACTACTTTCAGTGGTTTAGAGCGTGTTGCGCTCATTCGGTTTCGTATCCTGCGGCTTTGAAGAAGTTGTAGCATTCTTCTTCGGTGAAGAGGTCGCAGACCTGTCCGACCGCCTTCCAGAGCTGGTCGTAGGTTCGGGCA
>Ga0315907_10000702_pt1 | contig 47199 bp, 43 predicted proteins | sample LakEriMetagenome_3_FD_203525 | JGI IMG/M metagenome (GOLD analysis project Ga0315907, IMG submission 203525) | Freshwater fungal communities from buoy surface, Lake Erie, Ohio, United States - Buoy 12 MA123 | ecosystem: Environmental > Aquatic > Freshwater > Lake > Lake biofilm | place: USA... | reverse complement strand
CCACCGCTTAGGCGGATATCCGTTTTTGGAGTCAGGGCAAATTTTGCGTGAAGCCTTGGTACGAAAAACCAACCAAACAAGGTGTGATAATCAGATCGCGCACCCAGCTGTAACGACAAGCGATTTAAACGCAAGGCATATTCCGCAAAGGGACCGAGGGTAACCTCACTTCGATACTGAATATTAAGATCGGTTTGTTGGTCCATTTCTAGCAAAGTTAAAGAGGTACCCGTTTTTAAATGATGAATCCCATCGAAGCTTGATCGGTCATAATTTATTGACAAAAAATACCGTTTTTCTTCTCCGCGACACATCCGCTGCGCTCCGATGGCATTTCCACCAAAAAAACCACCCGTTCGATGCAGTTTAACATGGTTAATTATCCCGAGCGATTCCCCTGGGCGTTTTCCGAAAAAACCAGTTTTGGCAGTTGCCTCCAAGTGTTGATTCAATAAGACCATGTGAAATGGGAATAAAGCGGGGGAAAAAGGAGACTGTCCAGCAAATCGGTCATCGTAATACCCGTAAACTGAAAATTGCGCCTCCATGCGTTCGCCATTAAATTGCCATTTGTTTAATACCGAAACATTCTTAAAGCGTGGCAAATCCAAAAACCCATCGTTATTTTCATCAATACTACTTTGATTCAAGGCAGCATTTAACAGTAAGGAAGTAGCCCATCGTGCATTGATGCGTTGACTAACAATGGCATTGGCTTCCCCACGTCCAAAGCGATTACCATATACATTTACCAGTAATCGTTCCGCATCGAAAGGGCTTTTTACACTCAAATTAATTAAACCCGCCATCGATTCATGGCCGTTAACCACAGAGCCAGTTCCTTTGGAAATTTGAATGCCATCAAGCCATATTCCGGAAAAAGACTGCATTCCGAACGCCGTTTCAAGCCCTCTAAGAAAGGGCACGTTTTCTAATTGAAACTGCGTATACACGCCGTCCAATCCCAAGAGCTGTATTTTCCTTGCCCCAGAAACCGCATCGGTTACATTTACATCTACGGATGCATTGGTTTCGAAGGATTCCGATAAATTACAGCAAGCGGCCCGCCTCAATTCACCATTACTTATGCGTTCAACTTGAGCAATGCTAATTTTAATGGTCCCATTCCCCGCTTTTCGTTCAACCAACACCTCGGGCTTAAGGTTATCACTAAAAAGCACGGCTGTAATAGCACCAAACCGATCTTTTTCAGATAACAAAATAGTATCCGGGAAATATCCACTACTTAAAATAACCAAGGTATCTGGAAATTGCTTTCCAAGATAAATCTCAAATTTACCGTCTGAATCGGTAAATGTTGCTTTTTTTGCTCGAAGCACTTTTACTTTTGCCCCATTCAGCGGCACGGTATCGGAAAGGCTAACTCCACGGACAAATCCATGCAATTGTGCGACTAAAGGGTTAAAGCATCCCACCCCTAAGAGGAAAAAAAATATAATGCGTGATTTCATGATTTTCAATTAAATATTCAACAATAATGATGCTGAACTTTTATAATCTGAAAATCTGTATGAAGGTTAGTAGGGAGATTCCGTAACGAAAGTTTGGAGGAGGAAAATACCGTTCTTCTACCTGATCATTTACTGAGGATGCAAACTCAATGGTAAAGAAACTCGCCACTCGATATGGGAAGGAAGATCCAAGGGACAACTTCGGGAGAAAAGCGCCATGTTCTTGATCTGTTTTTAATGCAATCACAGAACTATTGACAGAACAACAGTCTGTTTTTTCAATGGTACAACATGGGGCTAGGGACTCATCCTGACAATGCTCGCTGTTGAACGTAAACCATTGTGTATAATGGGAGTTCGTTGCTGTGCAGTCATGATGAAATACGGGAATACCCACTGTTACCAGAAAAACAAGGGCTGCCAAACACATTAAAATCAATCGCTTAATCACAAGTCTAAATTAATTAATTATTTCATTTGATGTGCTGTTAATCCGTGCATTCAACAACAAGGCTCCAATAATCAAGAACGCACTCAAGTAGAACTCTATCGATAATATTTTATGTTCGTTCAGTAAAATTACCGCAAGAATCATGGTGTAAATGGGTTCCAAATTGATGGTTAAAGACACCGTATACGCCCCCAACTTCTTTACTAAATTTATGGCTGCAATAAAGGCAAAGGAGGTACACACCAAGCCCAGGAATAAGAGCCACCACAAATCACTCCATGAAAGGTAGAACTCCTTCTCTGGCACCTGAGTAATCAGCAAGTACAAAGAAATCCCCACCCACCCGGTGGTCAATTCATAAAAAGACAAAATTGGGGACGGAATGGCTTGAGAAAGCTTCGCGTTCGAAACCGAAAAGATACCTGCGAACAAGGCACTTAATAAACCGATACCCGTGGCCAGTAATACATCTCCTTTAAAATCTCGTGCGATAAACGCAACCCCTGCCACCACAATCAAACTAAACCATAGTTTTTTCCACTGAAATGCGGTTTTCATGATGAGGGGCTCTAACCATACCACATGAACCGTAGTAGTTGCCAGGCACAAAATACCTAAGGAAGCGGTGGATATTTGAATGGCATAATAGAATGTAATCCAATGCAATGCGACCACAATTCCAACCAAAACTACGCGTGCAATGTGCGTTTTCGGTACCCTAAAACTCGATGTAGTGAACCATAAATACACCAATAAGCCGAGGGAAGCAATGAATACACGATACCAAACAATGATGAAGGATTCTTGGTGTAGTAATTTTCCAATTATACCCGTAAACCCCCAAAGAAAAACAATGCCATGCAATAAAAGAAACTCCTTGAGTCGAGGCATCGATTATTTAAGCTTTTTCCAAGCGGTAATGGAATTTTTGCTTTGATTCACATACGTTGAATCGCCATCAGCCTCCGCCAATTTAATACACTGTTCAGCAGTTTTTATCGCATCCGCATACAATCCAAGTTCTGCTTGAATTAACGACTTGGTTCGATACATCCAATACGCCTCTGGTCGCAAAGCAAGTGCTTTTTCAACCCATTCTAAAGCTTGCTTGTTATTTATTTTTTCATCCAAATAGAATTTAGCCGCCGTATGATAATCATTGGCACTTGGCCCGTTCATTACTTTTTGAATCGAGGCTAAAACTTTATCTTTTGTATTCAGGGTGAAGGGAAATTTCACCGCTACGTGGTCCCAAGCAATAAACAAATCTGCACCGCTGTTCTCCAATTGGTCTAAACCGATGGTTAGGTTCTCAGTAAGGTCAGCTCTCACACTTACGGTTGAAGTAAGTTCAAGTGCCACTTTTTTGGGGTCCCAAACGGGTGGCATGCCCCAATTACCAAATTCCGTATAAAACGCTAATTTCCACGAAGTTTTTCCTGGCATTGCAAAGAGTGCATAGGTACCTGCAGGCAAGGTATCATTGCCAAAAAACAAGGCGTCAGAAGTGGTGAATTTGGTATTTTCATTGGCCCCTAGCCTCCAATAAGCATCAAACGGGATTAAATCACCAAAGATTATTCGACCATTTACTGCGGGTCGCGAATAGCTAATACTGATATCTGCCAAGCCCACACGTTGCTCTATTTTGCAAGCTGGACTTGCTTTCGGTGCGATGATTTGCGACTGTGCAGCAGAGACTATTCCTAAAGAAATTGCTAAAAATAAGATGTTTTTCATGGTTACCTTTTATTTGATTAATTGACTAATTTCATTATATGCTGCTTCCGTAGCGCGTTCAAAACCTTGTTCTAACAGGGCCAAAACTTCAGCTTCCCTACCTGTAGTCCACTGCTTATGTGCCTTGTGAAACTGCCAGTTACCGGCTTGTTCTTGACCAATTAACAAGACGCCTTCACGTTCACCCAAGAAACCAAAAATACGTTCGGATGCGCTGATCCGCTTAACATACTGTGTTTCCTTCAATACCTTTTCCCAAACCACTTGACTGAACAAACGCACTAATTCTTGGGCATGTTCAGGATTCGTTTCATTCAAGGTTTTCCAAGTTTCTCCCTCAACCCCATTCACAATTAAAAACGCTACAAAATCAGTTTCAAGTGCTTCTAACTGTGTTAAAGTTAAACACGGATATTGCATTATTGTTTATTTTTTGCAGTGTAAACATCCAGGGTCACATCCACCACTTCAGTCAATGTTTTCTGGGTTGTAGCCTGTTCGAAGCTCAAGGTGTAGGTGCCTTGTTTCGGGAATTTATCATGCATAAATAGCTTGGAAAAGGAAACCAACGAGCCGCTTTTATTCCCTGTCCATTTCCCGGTGGGATCTGCAGTGACAATTTCTAAGGGAAACCGCGATGATTTACCCATCGGGCCATTGATGGTTAAGTACAACCACAAATTTGAATAGGGATAGTCGACGGTCGTTCTTACGGTAAGTACAAAATCGTGTGTGTTCACGGTATCTGTGATTTTTACCTTAAACGTAGGATGAAACTTCTCTTTCCATGCGTGGTCTGAAATTGCGACGGATTGGTTGAATACGGCATCTGACCCGCAAGCGGACAGTAAAAACAAGATACTTACAAACGCGGCAATGAAACGAACCTTACGCATTGGATACCGGTTGATTTGGGTTTCTGGGTTTCTTCTTCTTTTTCTTGCGATTCTTTTGCTTGTTCTCGAATCGATTAAGGCTGTCTTGTCCAACTACGTTATCAAAGCCTATTTCCACTTCTTTTTCTACTTCAAAAGCAAATTCCTTCAAATCTCTCGGGGTATTTCCGTTTTTATTCATTTGTTGAACTTTACGGACTTGTTCCGGGGTTAACACCACCAGAGCTCCTTCTCCCGGATAGGCATACCACATCAAATGTTTAAACACATCGGTTTTAACATGATAGGCATCTCCTTTCTCCGTTTTCAATTTAATATCGGCCTTCGGCAGGGCTTTGAGGGCCTCGGTGTACATATCTAATTCATAATTCAAGCAGCATTTCAGTTTCCCGCATTGGCCTGCTAATTTTTGCGGATTCAAGGACAGTTGTTGATAACGTGCCGCTGCGGTTGAAACCGATCGAAAGTCAGTCAACCAAGTTGAGCAGCACAATTCTCTTCCACACGATCCAATGCCTCCTAAGCGAGCAGATTCCTGCCGCGAACCAATTTGTCGCATTTCGATTCTAACCTTAAATGCGTCGGCCATGTCCTTAATGAGTTGACGAAAATCAACCCGTCCTTCTGCCGTATAATAAAACGTTGCTTTGGACAAATCCGCCTGATATTCTACATCAGAAATCTTCATCTCTAACTTGAGATTCATAGCAAGCGTGCGAGATTTGTACATGATGTCCTTTTCCAAGGAACGACCTTTAATCCACAAATCAATTTCTTCTTGTTTCGCGATATGCATGATTTTACGTGCCTCTGCGTGCTTGAACGTCGGTGCTTTTCGTTTCACCTGAATTCTTGCCAATTCACCCACCACAGAAATTACCCCGATGTCATATCCTGAAGATGCTTCTACTACCACCACATCACCCGCTTGAAGGCCTAGGCCATTGATGTTACGGTAAAAACCTTTACGGGCGTTTTTGAAACGCACCTCAACGATTTCATATGCTTTTTGGTTTTCGGGTAAGGCTACATTGCTGAGCCAATCGTATACTTCTAATTTATCACACCCCCCACTGCTACACAGTCCGTTATTCTTACACCCGTTAGGGGTCCCTCCTGATCCACATGATGCGCAGCCCATATCTTTTTTTGGTAAAAATAAACAATTAAGCGCGATGAATGAACCTCATCGATTGAAAACTCATTTGAGTGAAGCGTATTTTCATGTTGGCATTTCGTTCTAAGTGAAAATATGCCGAATCAAGCTCTTCGATAAAGAGACGAATGTTATTTCCTGTAATGTAGGGTGAGAACTTCTCGGTAAATTCAAATTCTTGAGCCGTTAAGCGCACGTGATCTGCCCCAAGATAATTAAGCATAAGGCTCTGACGAAGCATGTGCAGGGCATAAAGAATAAACACTTTCTGACGTTCTTTGGTGAGCAAAGAAACCTCATCTGCCCAATTCATCATTTGAATGACGTCCTTTTTGTAGCTGCTGCGCATGAGCTTGATAAATAATTCTCGGTACACTGCCGTACTTTCTCCATCTTTCATTACAGACAAGGCCGCACACAAATCACCATCCGCAAAGGAGGCTACCCCATCCGCCACGTTGGCTTCCATCTTACATTGCTTTTGAAGATAGCTTGAAATCTCAAAGGCTTGAAGACGGTTGACTTGCACGGATTGCGTTCTAGAACGAATGGTGGTTAATATCGCTTGTGGATTGCTTGAAAGCAAGATAAAAACCGTTTGAAGGGGTGGCTCTTCTAAAATTTTCAAGATTTTATTGGAGGCGTGGGCATTGAGTTGATCCGCTGCAAAGATGATCATAACCTTGTACCCCCCTTGAAAGGATTTTAGACTAATTTTCCGGACAATTTCTTTACTTTCCTCACTCCCAATAATGGGTGTTCGCTCTTTGTCATCCATGAATTTGGTCCAATCAAAGAGGGAAAAATAGGGAGATTCCAAGACCATTTCTCTCCATTTGGGAAATAGATTGTCTGACGTTTTACTTATGGACTGAATTACTGGGAATACCATATGCAAATCGGGATGTTGCAATTCGCTGACTTGAAGGCAGGAGCTGCATTGTCCGCACCCATCTTGAACCGAGGGGTTTTCACAGAGCAGATAACGGCTAAACGCAAGCGCTAAGGCCAATGTTCCATGCCCTTCATTCCCCATGAAGAGTTGCCCATGGGCAACCTTTCCAGATTTTGCCTCTGTTAACAAGTGAGCAATTAGCTCTTTTTGACCGACTACATCCTTAAAAAACATAGGTAAAATTACGCATTATCGGTTGGATTCTCTGCTAAAACATCTTTAGATATAATCAACACAAACTCACCTTTGATTGCTACGGTATTAAAGTGTTCAAGGGCCTGAGAGATGGAACCACGAAAATGAAATTCGAACATCTTTGAAATCTCCTTAGAGACGCAAATCTTACGGTTGCCTCCTACGTGTGTGGCTAATTGCTCCAAGGTTTTTAATAAACGATAAGGCGATTCATAGAGCACCACGGTACAATCCATGGCCGCAATATACTCGAGGCGGGTTTGACGTCCTTTTTTATGGGGTAAAAATCCTTCAAAATAAAATCGGTCTGAAGGGATCCCTGAAGCAACCAACGCGGGTACGAATGCCGTTGGTCCTGGCAAACATTCAAGAGAAATCCCTTGCTCCACACAGGCGCGAATTAATAAAAATCCGGGGTCTGAAATTCCGGGGGTTCCGGCATCCGACACAAGCGCGACAAGCGTTGATTGTTGAATTATCCGAATCATTTCATTCAACTGAGCATGCTCATTATTGGTGTGGAATGAAATCACTTTCTTTTGAATTCCAAGATGATTTAACAGATTTCTCGTCACTCGGGTGTCTTCTGCGATGATGAGGTCGCACGTTTTCAACACACGAATTGCTCTGAGCGTAATGTCTTCCAAATTCCCAATCGGTGTTGGGACAATACAAAGTTGTGAAGGATTCATCGGGTTAGTTGAACATAGTCTTTGAGCACGGTTTCTAAAAATACCAAGGGATTAGTAATGGGCTCTTCAATCTCGAGGCGCTGCTGAGTTTTTACAGTAACTTGATTCAATAATTCCTTGACTTCTGGTTCTTTAAACTTTTTGTATTGCTCAATGACTTTCTTGAGGTACATCATATCCTCGTCAGTGAACGTGATGCACTTTTCGTAGGTTGCGACATACTCCGCATCTGTTTGCTTACTCAGCACCTCTTTCAAGGTGTATGCGCGATTGGGACGGGTTCGAATGGCAATCACAGAAACCATCATATCCCCGATGCGTTGCCGAAGGGGTGAGATAGAAGCCACCAATAAATCAATGCCTGAAATGAACGGGATTAAACCAATAAATCCCGGATTTGAAACCAAAGAAATCCAGAAGAATTCTCCCCGCATAACCCAACGCACAAAAATATCTTTGATGGTCATTCGGTCTCCATTTGCGCGAACCATTCGAATACCTAAGGCCATTCTCCCGAGGGTTTGTCCATTGAAAAAATACTCCATCAAGGGCTTGTAGAGAACAATGGGTAGGTTTACAAGTAGAATAAATAAGCCAACGAATACATCCATGTCAGAATAAGCCAAGCGAATGCTATCCATCAAAGAAAGCATAACGATAATCAAGTAAATATAGCCGATTGCTGTATCAATAACATATGCTAATCCCCGCTGTAACACAGAAGCCATTTCAAACTCTATTTTAACGTGTTGGGCAGAAATAAATGATACCTTATCCATTATCCAAATACCGACTTTACTATATCTTCGATTTTCTTCGCTTGAATTACCTCAATCTGGTAATCCTTCGGCTTAACTCCTTTGTTGTAGGCAGAAATAAAGATGTGGGTGTATCCCAGCTTCTGTGCCTCTGAAATTCTTGTTTCAATGCGATTAACCGGACGAATTTCACCGGAAAGCCCTACCTCTGCGGCAAAGGTGTAGGAACGAGACACCGCAATGTCTGCATTCGAGGATAAAACCGCAATAATGACCGCTAAATCAACTGCAGGATCGTCCACTTTAATTCCTCCCGCTATGTTTAAAAAGACATCCTTTGATGCCAAGCGAAAGGCACACCGTTTTTCCAAAACCGCCAACAGCATATTCAGGCGTTTTGCATCATATCCATTGGAAGATCGTTGTGGAGTGCCATAAGCCGCCGTACTTACCAAAGCTTGTACCTCTACCTGCAAGGGCCGAAGGCCTTCAATGGTTGTAGAAATGCATGAGCCACTGAGTGTGCCATCGGTATTGGTGATTAAAATTTCTGAAGGATTTTCAACCATGCGCAAGCCACTTCCTTGCATTTCATAAATCCCCAATTCATTGGTTGAACCAAAGCGGTTTTTAACCGTTCGAAGTAAGCGATAAAAATGGTTTCGATCTCCTTCAAATTGGAGTACGGCATCCACCATATGCTCTAACACTTTCGGTCCGGCAATTGTCCCTTCTTTGGTGATATGTCCAATTAAAAAAACAGGAACATCCATTTCCTTGGCAAAACGCAACAACAGGGCGGTACACTCCCTCACTTGACTTACACTCCCAGGCGCACTTTCAATGTGCGGAGTAAACAAGGTTTGAATCGAATCAATAATCAATACTTCCGGGAGTGATTTTTCGGCATGTGCTATAATTTGACTCACATCCGTTTCAATCAATAAATGGCAATTTGGATTTTCAATTCCGATACGCTCGGCCCGCATTTTAATTTGTTGTTCGCTTTCTTCGCCGGAAACATACAAAACGGTAAGTTGTTCCTTAATCGCCATCTGGAGCAAGAGCGTAGATTTCCCAATGCCAGGATCCCCTCCGATTAAAATGATTTCACCTTTCACCAATCCCCCACCCAACACCCGATTCAACTCAAGGTCCTTGAGGGCGGTTCGCGTAGTATCCGTCTGTTCAATGTCTTGCAAACGTATCGGGTTATGCTCACTTTTTTGACGTGAAAACGGTTGAGGGTTATTTTTAGACACCAGCACCCGTTCCTCAACAAAGGTATTCCACTCGTTACAGGAAGGACACTTCCCCAACCATTTAGGAGCCTCGTAACCACAAGATTGACAGAAAAAAGCGGATTTAGATTTGGCCATTGGACAAATGTAATGGAAAAGGAGTAAAACGTCCGATTTCGAGCGCTTCGAAAAATATTTTTTTTAGAAACTTTAAAAAAATGTTCAGCGGTATATCAAAAAAATTAATTTTGCCCGTTGAATAACGCAAATACTATGTCCAAAAGAAGATCCATCATTAGTTACGATAAACTGACGCTTGATCAAAAAAAGCAAATTTTGAAAGATTTCCCTGACGGGTACATCAATCATTTGTCATCGCTTAAAACCCCAACGGGTGAAATCCTCGATGCACTCATTTGGGAAACCGACGAGGTTATATATCTGGTTAAAATCAATAAGGTTTCTCCGAAAGCCAAACCGGTGGTGGACGATGACGAAGACGATTTTGAAGATGACTTTGATAAGGTCCCAGACATTAACGACGATGACGACGTAGATAGCGACGACGATGCTGACGACGACTATGACAAGCCAGATGATGATGGCGAAGACGACGACGAGGCGTAAGAATCGGAACTTTTTCAATTTGTTTGCGTAACTTTGATTGAATCTCAAAATTGCGCGGTGAAAAAAACCTTCAATCCATCCCTAATGCTCTCTAATACTCGCGTTGACAAGGTCGGCGTTGAAGAACGAGTAGCTCGATTTCAAACCAGGAGCATAAAAAACGAAGCCAAAAAACAAGGCCTTCACATGGTCCTCAACATGATTGACCTAACCACCTTGGAGGGCAAGGATACTCCGGGTAAGGTGCAACAAATGTGTTACAAAGCACAACATTTACATGATGTTCATCCGGGATTACCTACCGTTGCTGCGGTATGCGTTTATCCATCCATGGTTGCTGTTGCCCGCAAAGCACTCGGAAATTCTTCGGTAAAAATTGCATCTGTATCTACGGCATTCCCATCCGGACAATCCACTCGAGAAATAAAATTGTCCGATACTAAATTTGCGGTAGATCAGGGAGCGGATGAAATCGACATGGTTATTTCTCGCGGGAAATTTCTTGAAGGAGAATACAATTTTGTATTTGATGAAATTGCGGCAATTAAAGAAGCCTGCGGAAAAGCAAGACTTAAGGTGATTTTAGAAACCGGGGAATTGTGTACGCTAGACCATGTACGCATGGCCAGTGAAATTGCCATTCATGCTGGGGCGGATTTCATCAAGACCTCTACAGGGAAAATTCAGCCTGCGGCGACCATGCAAGTCACATATACGATGCTAATGGCCATCAAAGATTATTATGACCAAACGGGAATTATGATCGGAATGAAACCTGCAGGAGGGATTTCTACCGCTAAATTAGCCTTGCACAACCTCGTTATGGTCAAGGAAATTCTTGGGAACCAATGGCTCACCAACGAATGGTTTAGGTTTGGAGCTAGCAGCTTAGCAAACGATGTCCTGATGCAACTTATGAAAACAGAAAGCGGGTTATACCAATCCCCAGATTATTTTTCAATCGACTAACTTATGGCTAAAAAAAATACTACAAATTCACAGACTGAGTGGAATTATGCCGCCTCTCCTGAGAGCACATCGCATATCCGGTTAGAAAAAAAATATCAGTTATTTATCAATAACGAATGGGTTGCGCCCAGTTCAAAAAAATATTTTCCTACCATTAACCCCGCAACCGAGGACGTACTGGCAGAAATTGCATGGGCAAACGACGCGGACGTTGATTTAGCCGTGAAGGCGGCCCGCAAAGCATATACAGAGGTGTGGTCGAAAATGTCAGGAGCGGAACGAGGAAAATACATTTATCGAATTGCGCGTATGATGCAAGAGCGTGCCCGTGAATTTGCAGTGATTGAATCCTTGGATAGCGGGAAACCCATCCGAGAATCCCGGGATGTCGATGTGCCCTTGGCTTGCAATCATTTTTTCTACTACGCAGGATGGGCCGATAAACTCGAATATGCCATGCCGCACAAAAAACCTGAGGCCCTTGGTGTAGCGGGACAGATCATTCCATGGAACTTTCCATTGCTGATGGCGGCTTGGAAGATTGCTCCTGCTTTAGCCGCTGGAAATACGGTGGTGCTCAAGCCTGCGGAAACCACCTCACTAACCGCACTTAAATTGGCAGAAATCATCAAAGATGCTGGGCTTCCACCCGGGGTAGTGAACATTGTTACAGGCTACGGAGATACGGGCGCTGCTATCGTTAATCACCCAGATGTGGATAAAATTGCCTTTACGGGATCAACTAATGTTGGGAAAATAATTCAGCGAGCCGTGGCGGGCACACACAAGAAAACAACCCTAGAACTAGGAGGTAAATCCGCCAATATTATATTTGATGATGCTCCTATAGATCAAGCGGTGGAGGGAATTATCAACGGAATATTTTTTAACCAAGGACACGTATGTTGTGCGGGTTCACGGTTATTTGTTCAAGAAAATGTGGCAGATCTGGTCATCAGAAAACTGAAAGCTCGCATGGAAAGCTTGTATGTGGGAGACCCTCTGGATAAAAATACAGATATTGGTGCGATAAACTCAAAAGAGCAATTAGATACCATTAACAAATACATCAAGATTGGTAAGGCAGAGGGAGCAGAAATTTATCAGAGTGATTGTTCCATTCCAAGCAAAGGATTCTTTTGTAAACCCACGTTATTCACTGGAGTTTCTCAATCCCATGTCATTACCCAAGAAGAAATATTTGGACCGGTATTGACCATCCAAACGTTTAGAACAATAGATGAGGTAATTCAAAAAGCGAATAACACCCCTTACGGATTAGCTGCTGGGGTATGGACCGACAAAGGTTCTAGAATATTTAACCTGACAACAAAACTTCGCGCCGGCGTTGTTTGGGCCAATACCTACAATAAGTTTGACCCTGTTTCACCGTTCGGAGGATACAAAGAAAGCGGGTTTGGAAGAGAGGGTGGTGTTCATGGACTGAGCGCATATTTGAAATAAGAAGACCCTTAGATTATTTGATATTAAAAGAGCGAAAAAGAACCTAAGTCATGGAAATTTTAAAAACATATAAAATCTATATCGGAGGAGCCTTTCCACGAACAGAGTCAGGGCGATATTATCCCATCGTTGATGCGTCAGGGAGCACGATTGCCAATGTGTGTCTATCTTCTAGGAAAGACGTCAGAAATGCGGTAGTCGCCGCTCGAAAAGCCTTTGGCGGATGGTCTGAAAAAACAGCCTTCAACCGTGGGCAAATCTTGTATCGAATGGCAGAAATGCTAGAAGGACGAAAATTGCAATTTTTGGAGGAATTAACGAAGCAAGGTTCAAGCAAGGGAGCCGCGGCGCAGGAGGTACAAGAATCCATTGATTGTTTAGTATACTATGCGGGTTGGGCAGACAAATATCAGCAAATTGCAAGCAGTGTAAATCCGGTGAGTTCTTCTCATTTCAATTTTTCTGCATTGGAGCCAATGGGCGTCATTGGAATGATTGCTGCTCAAGAAACATCACTGATTGGCTTAGTAAAATTACTTGCACCAGCGATTTGTGGCGGAAATACGGTAGTACTGGCTGCCTCTGAAGCTTTACCGTTGTGTGCGGTTACCTTTGCAGAAGTTGTTCATTCATCGGATGTTCCGGGTGGCGTAGTCAATATTCTTACAGGTAAGGTATCGGAATTAGCCCCAGCCATGGCTGCGCACATGGATGTAAATGCGTTGGTTAGTGAGTCTTTAGGAGAACTGGATAAACCGCTTGCCCTGGCTTGTGTTGATAACCTAAAACGCAACATTGTTTATCAACAAGGAACACCGCAAGGATTACCAAACATTACAGCCTTGCAAGAGGTAAAAACAACCTGGCACCCCATCGAGCAAATTGGGGGCGCAAGCAGCAGTTATTGAAATCGTTAAGGGATCAAATACGGGTTTTTCTTGAGCCACTTGGCCAAGTCTTTTTTACTTAGGAAAACTTCAGGTGCCCCTGCAGCATATGGTCCGATTTCGTAGGGTTGGTAGAAAAAAGTGATTCCTTTCCGGGTAACGGCAAAGCTCTCAGGTAAATCAAACGGCTGGTCACCCGTAGTAAACCACCAACCGTCATTTCCGTTTTGTGCCATGAAATTCCGTTTAGCAAAGGCTTTCAGCGTAGAACGGTAATTATTAACGAAGAGATCTGCCAAGGTAATTTTTGAACCTGTTGTTAAATCCAAGTTGAGTACTTGAACGCTTGATTGCCCATGAGCGGCTCCAATGGAATAAAAATAAGAGAATACCTTTAGGCTCATGAAGGTATTGGAAGAGTCAATCAATGAACAGGTATATTCATCCTGAACATAATCCTCCACTCCTTCTTCATTGCTTAAGGTTTTAATGTCTGCTACAAATTTTTTCAAGGCTGTAAAATCTCCAACCTTCCCTGTGATTTCTTTAGCAATCAACCCATTGATTTTCTGTGCAACCGATGTGTTATTTAAAGACACGCGTAAGCCTGTGATTTCCCGTGAATTGCACCACCCTTCCTCTATCTCCATATCCTCGGGCATCACTAAATCACAATTTTTATCTGAGAGCTTGAATGGACTTAGTACTAATCCGGAGGCAATAACTGCCGGCTGATCTACCACGGTTGTGTCTTGGCTGGGAGCTTTTGGAACAAGGGTTTCAGAAGTCTTTGATTCATCGGTGTTACAGGCAGTTAACCAAAACGTAATCACGGATAAACACAGGATATTTTGCATGATATAAAATTAGAGAATCAAAGGTAGTGCAAAATGAGAATGTGTTAGTTACAGATTCAAGATTAGATGCAAATTAATTAGAAAATAATTCTTATTCCTTTTTTATTGATTTCTCTGTATTCAAACCAAATTCTTCACCTAATACTAAGCGTACATAACACCCTGATTTTCTTCCATCTGACAATAATAAAATTTGGTCACTCTTTCCTTGAACTAACATGTATGGTGCAACATAGGCATTTCCTTTAGACCTAGATCCATAGGTATAGGAATCCCGAACCCATACGGCAGTTTCATTTCCAAGCCCTCCGAAGTCACCATTTGAATTTCTATATCCCCCGGGTAATAAATTGAAGTAAAGGGTATCTCTAACTGGCCTTGCATTCAGCCAATAATCTCTGCTTTTCAATGCTGAACCGATCGTATTATAGGAAGCCCAATTAGGCATGCCACTACTTGCGAAAAGGCACAGTTCATCCCAATCAGAATTGTTAGCAATGCGTGAACCGTTTGGCGCTAATCCTCTTGGATCGGCAATGGCAAACCAATTATAAATCCTACCATAGGTTTTACCATGTAACGTGTCATTTTTGTAATCACAATACGCAGGAAACCCATTTTCTAGGCATTCTAGCCACTCATCACGAGTTGCTGCATTTCGAATTTCATCCCCGTTTCTAAAGGTGGTGACCGTTAAATTCTTTTCCGACCACATTTTCCCATTGATGGAAACAAAATCAATGTCAAGTTGCGCCTTAACTCCAATTAGCAAGGACATCAAACCGAGAACAAGCATATATTTAATCATGATAGAAAGAAGTAAAACACTCAACTAAGTTACAAAAATACATCCAATGTAATCGCAACAAAATAATTATATTTACCCCAACGGGATGTAGCGCAGTATCAAAGTTATAAGGTCAATCATCCTTAAATTTAAAAAAATATACATAAATTTATTCTCAACATAAATCGTTAAACTTAAAGTCTATGAAATTCTTATTCTTTTGTCTCTTTCCAATGTTGAGTTTTGCTCAATGGACCAAAATAGAACCAAAGTCTTTACCAATCACGGTATATTGCGATGGTATTGAGGAATTCACCTTTCGAAAGGATAATGAAGATGAAGATTTTGAATTATGGTACAACCGAATGAGTGATAGTTTACGGAGATATGCTGATTTAAATCACATAGAAAGTTGTGGGTTTGAATTAATCGACATAGAGGTGTTAAAGAGAAGTTATAATTCAGCAACATTTGGAGGGTTATTAAAATTGCCTAAAACCTCTTCTGCAGCCATTGAATTAGTGAGCCATAATTTTATGTACAGAAATTGTGATAATTTAATAAACGCCACCGTATTGTGGCCAAGTGAAGCAACAAGGTACAGAATTGAAGCAACCGATGCTACCGTTAATGAAGTGATTAGCGATAATGAGATTTTACATTCCATTAATCCGAAAGGATCTAATACTAAAATTACTATTATTGCTGATATAGGAAATGGAGAAGAACAACAATTTGGTCCATGGTATTATAATGTAATACCTATCCCAGAGCCACAAATAGTAAATACGGAAATTTCCAAATCCGGTGGAATCATCCATGTAAGGGCATCAAGTTTCATAATAAGAACGTATGAGGTAAAATCGATTCTGTTAAATGGAGAAATCGAAATACCAGGAAATATTATACCGAGTTCAGCGATTTCAAAAGTTAAATTGGATAAAATAATACCTATTACGGTTAGTGTTAGTGATTCAAAATCTGGTCAAATTTATTCTATTAAGGGTGCTCTGAAAGTGGTTAAATAATATTGTGAATTTTAACAATCTTCCATATCTATGGTTATAACCAAAAACAGATTGCTATTCAAATTAATAACCAACTATATCAACGGGATGTAGCGCAGTCCGGTAGCGTACACGTCTGGGGGGCGTGTGGTCGCAGGTTCAAATCCTGTCATCCCGACTAACCCTTCAAAACCCATTGCCATAGCAATGGGTTTTCTTTTGAAAAGCACCGTTAAAAGTGGGATTCAATTTCAATTGAAGACTGGCGCAAATAAAAATCAAAACGAAGTCAGAATATTAATGACTCGAAGTCAAAGCCTCCGAAGTGCTTTCCGAAATTATTGCCTACAAATAGACAATCAACCTCAATAGACCTAAGTAATTGTGATTTAAGCACATAATTATTAACTTTACTCCTTAATTCAATCTTATGTTTCGGGTATTCATTTTACTTGCTTTACTTACTCCAATGGTTGTTAGTGGTCAATTCAGTATCGGACTTCCAGAATGTAACGTGCTATACAGTGGTTATGAGAACATTGTTACCTTAGGGATTGACGGATGTGAAAAAAGCTCGTTAAGTTGCTCGGGTGGCACCATCAGGAAAGATACCGTTAACGGTTTACCTTGCTACATCGTCATTCCCTCCCCTACATCAACGCAAATAAAACTTACTGCATCAGGAAAAAGCAAAGGAAAAACGCTTGTCTATGGAAGTATAAATTACCTCGTTAAACCATTACCTGAACCAAGCCTTAGATCGAATATAATAAGTAAATCTAAAGGTGATACGCTTTTGCTTGAATTAAAAAACACCTATATAAATCATGATTTCATTATTACTCATGCCAATTTGATGGGACAAGACCTTAATGGAATTGTAATCACGCCAGATATGCTCGATGAATTTGAAGTTGGAAAATATTTAGGTATTAATCTAACTTATATGGAGAAAAAAACTTCAAAACGGTATTCCATGGTTGCTACACTACAGGTAGTAGAGTGAGTTACCTATAGTTTGGATTAAGCGGTTTATTCTATACCTTTTTAACGCTTTTTTGTCTACCTTTTGACCCGCATGAAGGTACTCGCCATTATTCACGGTGCTAGAAAAATAGACGCTACCTATAAGCGGTTTTTGGCGACATGTCAAGAAGATATCACCCTTAATTTAAGCATAGAATATACTTCCCGAATTGGACATGCTTCCGCGTTGGCAAGCGAGGCAAAAGGGAACGTTGACCTCATTATTATTCACGGAGGCGACGGATTAATCAATGAAGTGGTAAACGGGCTTTGTGCTAACAAAGGATTGAACCCTAAGGTGTTTATTCTTCCTGGGGGAACGGGTAATGACTTTATTCGCAACTTCAAGCAATCCCCTCTATTTGAAACCAAACCGTTTGTACTCTTCCACCGCCAAGGAACCAAAATTCACATCCCTTTTTGCCAGACTGAGCGTGAAATCCGATTTTTTATTAATATTTCTGATGTTGGTTTTGGTGGCCACGTGGTAAATGCATTGAATTATTTCCGTAAAACCTATGGTACTAATTCTGCGTATATTCTTGCCGTACTGCGAACATTTGTTTCTTACAAGGCTAATACGATTACACTCAAATTTAATGAGACGCACATGGAACAACCCTTTTTTATGATTGCGGTATGTCATGGTGCTGTGTTCGGTAATGGAATGGTCATTGCTCCAGGAAAACATCCGAACAAATCATATTTTGAATTGGTTATACTCGGAGATGTAACTCTCTGGGATTATTTGAAAAATCTATGGAAATTAAAAAGGGGGGTGCGCATTCGTCATCCAAAAATTCATTATTACCAAACTACTTCCTTACAGATAAGGTCCTCGTCCCAAGAATTACTCGGGGAAGCGGATGGAGAAGCCCTAGATGGGAAAGTTTTCACGTATGGATTCAGCACGGAAACACTTGAAGTGTTGTGTTAATATCAATCTAAGGTTAGTTGCATTATTCCAGATTAAGAGTCACTAACAGGGCATAGAAAAAAGTTTTTCGATTGTAGCATAAAATAAAACATAGCTCTTTTGATTAATCAAGGCCTCTAAATTTTGTGAAGCAGCATTTCTTTCATATTTTCGCTCGCAAAATAACTCTCTGTCCTTGAATTCCTCTCGACGCGCTATTCTACAAGCAGCTGCCATTATCGGGTTCCCGGTGTTCATTCTTTTTAGTTATAATTATGCTCCAATAACCCTTGGTTTAGGAGAGCAAACGGTCAAAAAAATAGACCCAAATACCCCTATAATTGCGCAAGCACCAACAAAGACTTCCTTCCAGTCCAATGCATCAATCAGTAGCACTGAAAAAGAAGGTATCATTGCTGATTTATTGAACAAACCCTATAAAACGCCTTCCGATACGAGTCAAAAACCAGCAAAAACCCGTCCAAGATTGCCCTTAAGTGCTGAAAAAGAGCAACATGTTTCGCAACGTATTTTGTTGATTGGCGATTCTGAAACGGGCGGACTGATTTACCCACTAAACGACTACTGCGTCATGAATGGGCACAAATTAGAAGCGGTATTCACCTGGTTTTCTGCGTCGATCTTAAATTTTGGATATTCCAACAAAGTAGATGAGCTATTGGAAACATATAAGCCCACCTTTGTGATTTTTGTTGTGGGGCTTAACGAGATGTATGTAACCGACTTGGAACGCAGGGCTGAAGCGGCGGCATTATTTAGAAAAAAACTGGGTGATACCCCGTATTTATGGGTAGGTCCAGCGAATTTTACCACAGATAAAGGAATAAATAAGGTGTTTGAGCAAAGCGCCGACCCCGGTTGTTTTGTGTTTTCAAAAGACCTCGAGATCCCACGCGGGGGAGATCACCGCCATCCAAATACGGAGGGCTACAAAATATGGATGGACTATATTGCAAGTTACATTCAAAGCAATCATGCCTATCCTTTTAATTTCTTACCGCCGGAACGCACCAATTTTAAGCTTCAAGGGAGGGTGATATTAGCCAACGCAGCAAAAGATAAAGGGTATTAAGGGATGGATCAATTACTGCAGGATGTTCACTATTTCTTTTACTACTCGCTTAAACAGCCTTGGTTTTTTACGGAGTATGGTTTTTTGTTAACCTTAGCAATCTTCTTAGTTGGGTATGCATTTTTCACCCCAAAGAGCCAATGGAAATTGGGATATTTAATTGCCTTTAGTTTATTTTTCTACTATAAATCAAGTGGGCCTTTTTTATTACTGTTTGTCGGAGTAATTATGTGCGATTACCTGTTGGCCCGATGGATTCATTCCTTAGAAGGTTCTAAGAGAAAAGCACTCTTATTTGTTAGTATTGCCTATGGCTTATCATTCCTGCTTTATTTCAAGTATTCGAATTTCGTGATCACCAATGTAAATGCCCTCTTTGACACTAAATTCTCCACCAAAACGCTCTTTTTACCGATTGGGATATCTTTTTACACCTTTCAATCCTTAAGCTACCTCATCGATGTGTATCGAAAAGACATTGAGCCCTCAAAAAACTTATTGGAATATGGGTTTTACATGACCTTTTTTCCGCATTTGGTAGCAGGACCCATCGTACGTGCCAAAGATTTTTTACCGCAAATCAAAAATCCACTGCATTTCGATCAAGCGCTGTTAAAGGAATCCTTGTTGAGAATTACTACAGGCTTGGTAAAAAAATTACTAATTGCTGATTTTCTAGGCAAATATGTGGATTTAATTCATGACGCGCCCAGTGGGTTCAGTGGCATAGAACATGCCTTAGCCATGTACGCTTACAGCTTTCAAATTTATTTTGATTTTTCTGGATATTCTGATATCGCTATTGGAATTGCCTTGATCCTGGGATATCGCATGAAGGAAAACTTCTTTAATCCATACACCGCTGAAAACATCACTGTTTTTTGGCGAAAATGGCACATCTCACTGAGTTTATGGCTTCGTGATTACATCTATATTCCCCTGGGTGGAAACCGTAAAGGGGTTGTAAATATGTATATTTTCCTTTTTCTAACCATGCTCATTGGTGGAATTTGGCACGGTGCCGATTGGAAATTTATTTTTTGGGGTTGCTCGCATGGTGTGCTGCTTATCCTTCATAAGCTTTTCTTTAAACCCAGTGAAAAAACTAATAATTGGTCGAATGTCCTTGGAATCCTATTGACCTTCCATTTGGTGGGGTTCCTTTGGATATTTTTCCGTGCCACCTCCTTTGAAACTGCCTTCGAAAGCATTCAGGTTATCTTCACCAAAACAAATCCCCTTGACCTCATTGGTTTTTGTTATACCCGTCCCGAAGTCATTTTACTCCTACTGATTGCAGCTGTAATTGTATTTACCCCTTGGAAAATGAAACAAAACGTAATTAACCGAGTTCTTTCATTACCTTTATATATATGGCCAATAATACTCTTCGTTGCCTTGCAACTTATTCTACAATTTCGCGACAACAGCATCGAACCGTTTATTTATTTTCAGTTTTAGTACTGCTATTATTTTCCCCTGTTCTGCGCGCACAAGACAGTACTGGATTTATTTACATTCCCATTGATCGTCCCGAATTCCTTGCTTCATCCTTGAATGAGGTCAGCATAAAAAGTCCATACAAAATCATACATTTTGGAGACAGCCACATTCAAGGTGATCGAATAAGCGGCGCGCTAAGAAACAACTTACAAGCACTGGGCGGTAATGGAGGGAGCGGTCTATTTTTTCCTTATTCCCTCTGTAAAAGCGTTGGTCCTGCCGGAACTAACAGTCGGATTACAGGAACATACACCTATGCCTCAATCTTAAAAAACCCAACAAACCAGCAGATTGGTGCCTTGGGGTACCAGATTTCATTTAGCCAAGGAGCCCTACTCACAATGGAATTCAACGAGCAATTCAGAGGTCTGCGGAGCAAAGAATTTACCGTACTAATCCATGGTAGCGTGGATACCGTTGCCATTGCTTTAACAACGCCTGGTGTCTTAAAATCGCAGGAACCCATGGGGAATGGATTGACCCAATACCGATTTGAATGTACTGAAATCCCATCAAAAATAGAATTTAAAGCGTTAACCGCGTGTTCACTTTGGGGACTAGAGTTTATTCATGATGCGGGATTAGTGTATCAGCAATGCGGTGTTGTTGGAGCTCAATTTACCCACCTATTGCCGTATAAAGAAGAAATTTTATCCATGTTGGCATGGCAAAAACCAAATTTAGTGGTCTTTTCCTATGGCACGAATGAATCCTACGGTTCCATAGATAGCGTCAAGTATCAGCAACGAATTATAGAGTTTATTCAATCTATAAAAACGGCATTACCACAAGCTGCACTATTGATAACTAACGCACCTGATACGCGCAGTGCTGGTAAAACTCCAAAAAGTGAACTCCTTGTGAATCGATGTTTGGACCGCATAGCGAAAGAAGCCAACCTTGCCTATTACGACGTAAACCGTGCGATGGGTGGTTGGGGCTCTCAAGCCCTTTGGCAAGCAAACGACTTGTTTTTAAAAGACCAATTGCATTTCAACAAAAAAGGGGCGACCTTAATTGGTTCCTTGATAAGCCATGCCCTTTTTGTTGCCTGTAGCATCGGCATTGAGGAGCAGGACTTATTAATGCAAGAAATCAACGCATCTTTTCCGAAGAAAAATTCCGCTCCAATTCGCTTAGAGCCAACGCCTGTGGATCGAATTTATATTGTTAAAGCGGGGGATTCCCTGTCGGCCATTGCGAAAAACTTAGGCACAAGCGTGGAAAGTTTGTGTAAATTAAATGGGATAAGCGATCCGGACTCCTTGAAATTAGGACAAAAAATTCGCTATTAATGACACTTATTAACCACAACTTTATACACCGTTGTGGGCCAATTCGGATCGGAAGCGTAACCTGTAGCACCAAGTTTTTTAAGCCATAATTTCTCATCGGTGTTCCCTTTCATGGACTCATAAAATTTCTTTGAAGCAACGAGCTTACAAAATCCAATGTAAGAATCCGTAATCGTCGGATAATATCGGTATTTACTTCGGTGATTGGTGATGTCGTAACGACAATCCCCAACAATACCAAAATGATTATTTAGTTTTTTTGCAACCACGCTTACGCCTCCTCCGGACTCGTGATAAGCCACCGCTAACATCAGGCATGACGGGATTTGATAAACCAATGAAAGGCTATCTGCCAAGGCCCGATAATTATCGAAATACACCGGCTTTTCTTGCCCATAAGCAAACGAAAATCCAAGGAGTTGACCTATGACCATAGTGCGTATTAGGCATTTAATCATTGGTTAAAGGTACGTTAATCTTAGCTTTCAACCTAATTTAGGAGAACTCAAGGAATTTGTACCTTTGCCACATGAGTACAATCAGTGCATGGATTAACGCCGCAAGACCGCGAACCTTACCCCTCTCTCTATCTGGAATATTCGTCGGATTATCGCTCTCTCCTGCGCATGGAAGTGAGGCCCCTGTTACCGTAATTGCCTGCCTTTTCACGACGATTTTCTTTCAAGTACTTTCAAACCTCGCAAATGATCTTGGTGATGGAATGAAAGGTACCGATAATGCGGCGCGGATAGGCCCAACTCGGGCTGTGCAATCCGGGGAAATATCCATGCAACAGATGAGAATGGCCGTGATCGCATTCGGAATGCTAAGTTTATTTTCCGCAGGCCTTCTGATTTACTCTGCACCCGCAATACAGTCCAACTCTGGCATCCTATTTTACTCCCTACTAGCCGTATTGTGTGTGATTGCCGCAATCACCTACACGGTCGGTAAAAAAGCCTACGGATATCATGGATTTGGAGATGTCATGGTTTTCTTGTTTTTTGGTGTAGTTGCTGTAAGTGGCACCAAACACTTGTTTGATTCCACCTTTGTGTACAATGAACTTTTTGGAGCCTTGGCTATTGGATCGTGGAGTACCATGGTGTTGAATTTAAACAATATGCGGGATATTGAGAATGATGCGAAATCCGGAAAACGAACGCTGGTTGTACTTTTGGGAGCGGCAAACGCAAAACGCTATCATTATGTCCTTGTTGGGATGGGATGCCTGGCATGGGGAATCTTACTTTACCGCATCGCCGCTGAAACTCAAAACTACTTCATCGGATTGGCCGGACTTCCGATGCTGCTCATTATAAAACACCTCAGTAAAGTGGTATCAATACAAGAGGCAAAAGCCTATGACCCTGAATTAAAAAAAGTAGCTTTAAGTACCTTTTTTGCCTCCGTTTTATGTTATGCATTAAGCTTCTTTTAAGGCGCGCAATTATTCATAAAAGTTCCCTTGAATCTGTAATAATTCCTTAACTTTGTCGAGCAAAATTAACACGTATGAAAATCCTAGTTTGTATAAGTAAGGCTCCGGATACCACCTCAAAAATTGCATTTACCAACAACAACAGTGCATTTGATGAAAATGGAGTTCAATATATTGTTAATCCCTACGATGAATGGTATGCCTTGGTACGTGCATTAGAAATTAAAGAAACTTCGGGTGCTGATGTTACAATTATCACTGTTGGGACAAGCGCAGATGAAGCGATTATGCGCAAGGCATTGGCCATTGGGGCGGATGAAGCGGTGCGTATTGATGCCGAACCTACCGATGCCTACATGGTAGCGTCAGAGATTTCGAATTACGCAAAAACTCAAGGGTTTGATTTAGTATTGACCGGAAAAGAAACCATCAATTTCAATGGCGCTCAAATTGGAGGAATGATTGCTGAAGGCTTAAATGCCCCGTATGTATCCATTGCCTCTAAGTTAGATGTACATGGTACCATGCTAACCTTGGAACGTGAAATCACCGGGGGTGTTGAAGTCGTTGAAGTGTCGCTACCTGCCGTTGTTTCCTGTGCGAAGGGAATGGCAGAACAGCGCATCCCCAACATGCGAGGAATAATGGCTGCACGTACAAAACCTTTACAAGTATTGCCATCAACGGTCACAGAAGCACTAACGAGCTATGTCACCTTTGCTAGCCCGCCAGCAAAATCAAGTGTTAAACTTATCGACCCGAATAACATGGACGAACTTGTATCCTTGTTACATAACGAAGCAAAAGTAATTTAACGATGAAAAATCTAGTATATATCAACGGGAATGGTCACTTAAGTAAAGCGGCTTTTGAAGTAGTTACCTACGCCAAAAAATTGGGCGGTAACGTAACCGTGTTAGCGACGGGAAAAATGGATTCCTCCCTTTTGTCATCTCTTGGAGCCTACGGCGCAACGGAGGTTTTAATTAACCGGGGAATCACGGGGAATGATGATCAGCAAATCGCAGCGTGGATTGCCTCCAAAGCTTCTGATGTATCCAACATTATCTTTAGTCATGACTTTCAAGGAAAAGCCATAGCCCCAAGGCTTTCTGTACGACTAAAAGCCGGATTAATTGCCGGTGCAGTTTCATTGCCTGAGGCCGACGGTTCCGTGAAAGTAAATGTATTCTCAGGAAAAGCGTTCGGATTTGTTAAAGCACATTCTGCACAACGAATTATTTCCTTATTGCCCAACAGCATTGCTCCAGAAGAAATAGGGAATTCTTGTCCAGTAAGTGAAATCACGGAAGAAATGGGAGCTACCACCGTTCGCGTTCTTTCCGTTAAAAAGCCTGAAGGCGCCATCCCATTGCCAGAGGCAGAAATGGTTGTTTCTGCGGGACGTGGATTAAAAGGTCCAGAACATTGGGGAATGATTGAATCGCTTGCAAATTCTTTAGGAGCTGCAACTGCATGTTCACGACCGGTAGCCGACATTGGATGGAGACCACATCATGAACACGTGGGTCAAACCGGAGTTGCAATACGTCCAAACCTATATATTGCGGTTGGAATATCTGGTGCGATACAGCATTTAGCGGGAGTGAATGGTTCTAAAGTAATCGTAGTGGTAAACACCGATGCGGAAGCTCCATTTTTTAAAGCAGCAGACTATGGTGTGGTCGGTGATGCCTTCGAAGTAATTCCAAAACTTACCGAAGCTATCCATAAATTCAAAGCAGCTCAATAACGACTCCGTACCTATGGAAAAGGTTCAGCTGGAAATCACCGGAATAGAATACAGTCAAACGCACTCGGGTTCGTATGTCTTGCACCTTAAAGAAATTCATGGCAAGAGGCATATGCCGATAGTTATTGGTAGTTTCGAGGCCCAAGCGATTGCGGTTGAATTAGAGAAAATGGTTCCAAACCGCCCAATGACGCATGATTTATTTAAACCGATGCTGGATGTTTTTCACATCTCGGTAAAAGAAGTGATTATCCATCAATTTAGGGAGGGGCTTTTCATTGCCAAAATCACTTTAGTGGGTGAGGATGGCATCCCCACAGACATTGATTCACGTTCCTCCGACGCTGTCGCCATTGCGGTTCGGTTTAATGTCCCGATCTATACCACAAAACAAGTAATTAATGAGGTCAACAACCTCAGTGAGGGGCATTCTTCTTCCATAGATTCATTGGAGGAGTTAGAAGGTTTTGATGAAGATGCAGACCTTGAAGTAGAAGTAAGCGGGCTGGGTTTAGCAGATCTTGAGGCCCAACTGGAGGAGGCTTTAGAAAATGAAGATTACGAACTGGCTACAAAAATTCGCGACGAAATCAATAAGCGAAAAAAATAGTATCTTCAAGCCATGGAAACACTTGGCTTACCTTCGCATAACAATCCCATTAAATTACAATTAACCATTCTTAGTTTTCTCCAATATTTCGTTTGGGGAGCGTGGTTGATTACCGTTGGAAAATATTGTACGATTACCATGGAATGGTCCTTCACAGAATTTGGTGCCATTTTTACGACCATGGGGCTTTCCTCGATTTTCATGCCAAGCCTTATGGGTATTGTGGCTGATAAGTGGATCAATGCGGAACGCTTATTGGGCATACTTCATCTACTCAGCGGAATTGCCGTAGCGAGTCTGCCCTTGGTTAATGACCCAGAGGTGTTTTTCTGGGTTACATTAGCGGCAATGATTTGTTATATGCCAACGATTGCCCTATCAAATTCTGTATCATACAGTATTTTGGGTCAATTCAAGCTAGACCCCATGAAAACGTTTCCTCCGATTCGTGTCTTTGGTACGGTTGGATTTATTATTGCCATGTGGGTAACCGACCTCACGGGAAATAGTGCCTCTGCCAATCAGTTTTACATCAGCGCTTTGGCATCATTGGGCTTGGCTATCTTTTCGTTTACCTTGCCTAAATGTGCTCCAAATACGGAAAGGAAAGACGGCAAGCGTTTGATAGAATCACTCGGCTTAGATGCGTTTAAACTGATGCTCAACTACAAGATGTTTATTTTCTTTTTATTTTCCTTGATGTTAGGGGGCGCGCTTCAATTAACCAATATGTATGGAGACACCTATTTAAGCACCTTTGAGGCCTTTCCTAAATATGCAGATTCCTTTGCTGTCAAGCACTCCACCGTTATAATGTCTATTTCTCAAATCTCTGAAACGCTATTTATCCTCGCTATACCATTCTTTTTAAGGCGCTTTGGTATTAAGCAAGTCATGTTAATGAGTATGATTGCTTGGGTCTTGCGCTTTGGTTTATTCGCATATGGGAATCCAGGAGATTTGCTCTGGATGATTTTGTTGTCGTGTGTTGTTTACGGCATGGCCTTCGATTTCTTTAATATTTCGGGATCGCTCTTTGTGAATTCTTCCGTATCCTCAGACAAACGATCCTCTGCTCAAGGGTTATTCATGATGATGACCAATGGCTTTGGAGCGATATTAGGGAGTTCTGTTAGTGGTCGATTAATTGATGCCTTTTTTACAAAGTCCTTGCATACCGTGCAAGAGGTTGCGACATACTACGACGTAAAGGTTTCTCACCCTATGATCACAAAACTCCTCCAAGGAAATAGCCTTAATTCGAACGGTACCCTCAGTAAGGCAATCATGGTGCAACAATGGGAACCGATATGGTTGTGCTTTGCTGGCTATGCACTTGTGGTAGCCATTCTTTTCGCGGTGTTGTTTAAGCACAAACACGATCCGAATGACATCGGAGAGATTTCACACTAAATATCCAGTTTGTAAACGTTCTGAAGGGTAGAGTTATTCATCAGGGTGACTTCTAAGTCTTTGATGAGTCCATCTGCCACATCATAAACCCAACCATGCAGGTGCAGATCAGACCTTCGTTCCCAAGCTCCCTGAACGATGGATGTTTTCGCCAAATTACACACCTGCTCGAATACATTGACTTCTACAAAACGATTCACCCGCGCTTTTGGATCTTGAATCACATGAAGTTCATCATAATTCATTCGGTAAACATCCTTTATGTGTCGGATCCAATTATCAATTAACCCCACATGTGCGTTTGTCATGGCAGTTTGTACCCCACCACAGCCATAATGGCCACAAACAATGATGTGTTTAACTTCCAATACATTGACAGCATAATCCAATACTGACAGTAAATTCATATCCGAGTGTACCACCATGTTGGCGATGTTTCTATGTACAAAAACCTCTCCGGGAGGAGCTCCGATAATCTCATTAGCGGGTACTCTTGAATCCGAGCAACCGATCCACAATACCGGAGGCTTTTGCCCGTGAGCGAGCTTGATGAAAAAATCCGGATCTTCCTTTAATTTATCTGCGACCCATTTTTTGTTATTCGATAATAACTGATTGTAATACGTTTCCATAGTTTTTAGTGTGTTAGCTGTTGTCCAATATAGTGAACAGTGATGTTTTTAGTTTTAGACGTAATCGAAATAAAATCCGCTAATAATTCTTGGATGTCGTAATCGAGGGTTTTACTGTTCGCGGAATTAATTGTCACATGAGCTCCCTCGGGTAAGTTCATTAATGTGTTTTTAATGCTTGCAATATTCAGAAAATTTACATTTTCACCGAGGATTAACTCCACCCCTTTTTCCGAGGTAAGTACCTGGTGATTTCCTTTGAAATTTCGTTTGATGATATAGAATATTGCAACCACCAAACCAACACCAATGCCCTTCAATAAATCTGTAAATAAAATAGCAACGATGGTTGCAATGAAAGGGATGAACTGTTCCCAACCTTTCGAGAATTGTGCTTTAATCAATGAGATATTCGTCAACTTATACCCAACAGAAATTAGAATTGCTGCAAGGGTTGCTAAAGGAATTAAATTGAGAATCGGGGCAATGAGTACAATGGCAACAACGAGCCAAAGCCCATGATATACCGCTGACATCTTAGATTTAGCTCCTCCGGATAAATTCGCATTGGAGCGAACAATCACCTGAGTTACGGGAATTCCCCCAAGAAAACCTGCTACAAGATTTCCGATACCTTGAGCTACCAGCTCTCTATTCGGGTTTGTAATCGCCTTCTCGGGATCTAAGCGGTCTATCGCTTCTACACTGAGTAGCGTTTCTAAACTAGCAATAGTTGCAATCGTTAGGGCCACCATGTAAATCTTTGGATCTGTAATAAAAGAAAAGTCTGGAAAATTCAACTGTAACTTTAATGATTCTAGTGAATTGAATTCCGGAATTTGCACCAAATGTTCCTTCGCGATGTGTAAGTCGTGACCACTTACTGTCAAAAGGACATTGATCAATGTTCCAAAAATAATCACCCAAAGCATGGAAGGTATATACTTAAAAAAGATAGATTTTTTAAGGGTTGGGCGATCAAAAAGAATAACTAGGCCCAAAGAAATCAGACCAATCATAGCAATTCCTGGATCAAGCGCCTTAACGGCATATAACAGTTCGGTTATGGTATTGTGACCATCTTGTTGGAAAAACGCTTCATCTCCAACGTAATCTTTATCATAGCCAATCAAATGAGGGATTTCTTTTAAGATAAGCGTGATTCCGATGGCTGCCAACATGCCTTTAATGACCCCACTAGGTAGGTAATTTGCAATAATTCCCGCGCGCAGTAAAGCGAAAATTAGTTGGAGAATCCCTGCTAAAACCAGCGCAAGCAGGAAGGCGTTGAACGATCCCAAAGTCGAAATCGAAGCAATAACCACCGTGATTAATCCTGCGGCAGGACCAGATACCCCTAACCGAGAATTGCTGACCAGCCCGACTACAACACCGCCTATTATTCCTGAAATCAATCCTGAAATAGGAATTGGGGAAAACCCCTCCACGGTAGTTGAGGCTAATCCAATCCCTAAACATAGGGGCAGTGCAACAAAAAATACAACTATACTTGACGGAAGATCTGATCTCCAAGAAACCAATAATTTTTTCAAAATAAATCAATTAAAATCGATGAATAAATAAACCAATACTTAGGTATTCAGCCTATTTCTGGAGGATGATCGATTGAAATTAACAATTCTGTACGTTTAAACAAAGGGGTTGCCCAAACCGCTTTACTTTTAAGATTTTGATGCGTATGCCCTGGGGTAAACCAAAGAGAAAGATCCCAAGCATCCAAGGTGAATTCCTCTTCCACATCTTCTGAATCTGTGGCATCATCGTCGATGTCATGCCATTCGAGTAGTGATTTTTTATCGAAACAATAGGTCGCGCTTAACTGCCCTATAAAAGCGAATAGGAAACAAACAATGATATATCGATGAACCTTCACGCTACTTAGATCACTTGAAGCTTTTTACCCACTTTTGTAAATGCTGCGATGGCCTTATCTAAATCTTCGCGCGAATGTCCGGCTGAGATTTGTGTTCTAATGCGGGCCTGCCCTTTCGCCACCACGGGATAAAAGAAACCGATGGCATATACCCCTTCTTTCAACAGTTCATTCGCGAATTGCTGCGACAAGGCAGCGTCGTATAACATGATTGGAACGATTGGAGAATCCCCAGGTTTAATATCAAAACCGGCGGCACGAATGCGCTCTTTAAAGTAAGCCGTATTTTCCTCCAGGCGATCGCGTAAGGCGGTTGTACTGCTTAATAAATCAAATACTTTGATGCTTGCTCCTACAATCGAAGGCGCCAGTGAATTTGAAAATAAATAAGGCCTCGAACGCTGACGTAACATTTCAATGATTTCCTTTTTTCCGGTGGTATATCCACCCATCGCACCCCCTAGGGCTTTTCCCAAGGTTCCTGTAATGATATCCACCTTGTCTTGAACCCCGAAATGTTCCGGAACACCTCTACCTGTTTTTCCAATAAATCCCGCCGAATGGCATTCATCCGTCATTACAAGCGCATCGTACTTATCCGCTAGGGCACAAATTTCATCCATCTTCGCTAAATCCCCATCCATGGAAAATACGCCATCCGTTACAATAATTCGAAACCGCTGTGCTTGTGCTTTTTTCAACTGTTCTTCGAGATCCTCCATGTTGGAATGCCGATACCGATACCGTTGCGCTTTACAAAGCCGTACCCCATCAATAATTGACGCGTGATTCAATTCATCGCTAATGATCGCATCTTCTTCAGAAAACAAGGGTTCAAATACCCCTCCATTGGCATCAAAGGCTGCCGCATATAAAATGGTGTCTTCCGTGCCATAAAATTCTGCGATTTTACGTTCTAAGGTTTTATGAATGTCTTGGGTACCACAAATAAATCTAACCGATGACACGCCAAATCCATGGGTATCTAATGCCTCTTTTGCAGCTTGAATAACTTCGGGGTGAGAGGAAAGGCCCAAGTAATTATTTGCACACATAATCACCACGTCCTCTCCCGTACTTACGTGTACGTTTGCCCCTTGTGGGGTGGTGATGATTCGTTCCCGCTTGAGTAAGCCCTGCTCCTCAATCGTTTGGAGCTCCGCAGATAGATGTCCTTGAATTTTTCCGTACATGATTATTTTTTTGAATATTTACGCATGCGCTTTTCCAATACTTGTGAAAGCAGATGTGCTTCCTTTTTGGTTAATTTCTTTCCGAATTTAATCATTTTACCGTAGTAATCGAAAAAGAAGCGCTCGCCCCCATTCACCCATGGAGAGGATTCCCACACGGATTGGAATGACCTCTCTTCCGGAATATCATAGGATAAGTCCTTGATGTTTTCGAAATAATAGGGAGTACTTTTTCCGTAAGAACGAATGGATTTCTTGAGATGCATTCCGATTTCGTCAATCTTAATGAGTTCTTGTCCCCAGACTAACCATAAAAATGAGCGCCCTACCCGTATCGCATAATACACCCAAAACGCAAGAAATACCCACAGTATAATTCGCTCCTGTTGCGTTAATTTCACCGCAAGCATAGCCCACCAAGTAATCGCACCTATGGTAATCCACATCCCCAACCAGGCGCCCATCAGGGCGATTACCCAAGGCTGTTTTTTGGGAAGAATTACAATCGTGGTCTTGGTTGCATGGTCGATAAAACTAATGCGCTCACTTATTTCAGTCATTGATTATCGTTGGAGTTGCAAAGGTAATACTCCGTTTTGAATTCGAATCAAATAGAGCCCATTTACCGCTTGCATCACTTCTAGTACCTGAACCTCGGCGTCAATGATATAGTTGGCCACCGTTCGACCTTGCAAATCAACAATGGATAGCTCCTGCCCCACATAAGCGGCTAGGCCACTTAGGGTAATTTTCCCTGCCGAAGGATTTGGATAAACAGAAATACCCATCGTACTCAAGTCTTCAATGCCAAGAACGGTGATTTCTTGCACTGTCGTATCTGCTTGACCGCACGCATTGGTTGCAATCAGGGTAACTGTATAGGTACCCGGAGTTGTAAATTGATGCGTAGGTTGCGTTTGAGTGGAAGTATTTCCATCTCCGAAATCCCAATCAAACCCATTGGCATTTTGCGAAGTATTGGTAAGGGTTAATTGGCCGCCATTCAAATTGAAACTAAATCCAGCGATTGGTAAGGCACCCAAATTAATGGTTAAGGTGGAGGCAGCACTAGACCCGCAAGAATTATCTGCGCTCACGGAAAGTACCCCGGGCGTATTATCCATAGTGAGTGAGATAGAATTTGTAGTGCTCATACCCAACCATGTAGCTGGAAAAGTCCAAATGTAATAAGCAGATGGATCATTCGCCACTGAATAGGTTTCTACGGCATTTGGACACGGAGCAGTATTGCCTTGAATTACTCCCGGTGAGGCAGGAAGTGTTTCAACCGTAATGTATGCGGTGTCTTGAAAACTACTTAAGTTGATTCCATCACTTACGGTTAAGGAAACGGCATAGGTTCCAGGTTGAGCATAGCTTACTACAGGATTCGCAATGGAAGAAGTGGATGGAGATCCTCCCGGAAAACTCCATGTCCAGGAATTGATGACTCCGCCGGTAGTTTGATCAGAAAACTGCACTGGAGTATTCACACAAACCGTAGAAGGGGTTCCATTGAATTGAACTGCCAGTGGACTTGATAAATTATTCCATTTCCACATGCCATTCGTAGTTGCGTTGGTATTGAACCACCCTGACCAACCAATGGACGGCGTTAAAAATTCGCAGTATAAATGCTGTTGATTGTCGATCAGTGCCCAAGTTAAGCCCCCGTCTAAGGAGTAGGAAGAACCTGTTCCCCCGGTAGCTGCTCCGGTAGTAAACAGCGTATTGGTATTCACTATAGCACACAATCCGTTGGAAAAAATCGGGCCATTGGTGGCTAATTGAATCCACGTAGATCCCGCGTTGGTAGTTTTATATACCGCACCACCATTGGTAACAATGTATCCGGTGGATGCAGATGAGAATGAAAAATTTGCACTGATATTAGCTCCAGCAAAGTCTAGAATTGGTGAAGTATACACTGCCCATGTAGCCCCTTTATCCGTTGAGTGAAAGATGCGTCCTTTATTCGTAGAAAACCATACACTGTTTCCAACCACTTCCATTTGTCGGGTATACCCATATTCACCCGAAAGTGGATTTGGAATGTTTGCTCCCGTAACCAAAGTCCAGTTGGTTCCGCCGTTGGTTGTGCGATAAATTTCGAATTCACCATTGATTGGGTCTCCCATGCAGAATCCTTCGTTCGCATCCCAGAAGTGAACTACATTCGTAAAGGAGGCAGCATTACTGAAGGTTGCTGTGGTTTGCTTGGTCCATGTTGATCCGCCATTGGTAGTTTTCCAAATCCCTCCGAGCTGACCTGCGGCATTCGGATAAGCGGCCAACCATGCGGTGGTTGAAGAAATTCCTTGTACCATAGAAATTCCAAGCCCCGCATTCCCCACATTAATATTTCCAGGGTTCCATGTGGTTCCACCGTCGGTTGTTTTGGTAAATTGTTGCACATTCGCATTTGCTCCACTGCCGTCGTAAGCCGTTGCCCAAACCACGTTTTGGTCTACAATAGATATCCAATGTACCCCGCGATTCGCTGCCGAGAATCCAGAATGTTGTACAATCCAATTTCCGTAAGGAGGTTCATTGACCGTGATGTAGGCATTCTTGGTTTCTATGTCGGAGGATTGCGAATTCGTTACGGTTAAGGTCACCGCATAGGTTCCCGAAGTGCTGTAGGTAATGTGCGGAGGTGTCATCCCGCTGAAGGTGGCTGGCGATCCCCCAGGGAAACTCCATTGGTACGAAGTAATATTATTTCCTCCGGTGGCACAATTCTCATAAAACAACACGGAATCTCCTTCGAATATGGTGGTGGGGATTGCAAAAAAGTTTGCCACAGGAGCTCCTGCCACTAAGCCTTGATTCGCACATTGTACGGCTGCGAGCGCATCAATTCGCGGACCCATATTTTGATTAATATTTACGCCACTACTGACTAGACAGTTTAATACTTGCGCTGGAGTTAAGGTAGGATTAACACTGAGCATCAATCCCACTAGGCCTGCTGCGAACGGAGTTGCCATGGAGGTTCCACCCATTTTAGCATAGGTATTTCCTGTTGCGGAGTAAACCGTGCTAAGTAACCCTCCGTTGGAGTATCCTCCAGGAGCGGCAATGTCTACATAAGGAGTTGCGCCGTTATAATTTGAAAAGCTTGACCGTTGATCGTTGGCATCTACGGAACCCACACAAATTACATTGTTGTAGGCACCTGGGTAATGAAGGGTAGTTACGTTACTATTTCCTGCGGCTGCCAAGAAGACCACATTTGGGTAGGCATTAATCAAATTTTGAAAGGCCTGAGACGGACTGGTTCCACCAAAAGACATGCTTACCACGTGCGCCCCGTTCTCACAAGCCCATTGAACGCCTGCGTAACCATACCAAACGGATCCGGAGGAAGAAGCGCTGTTGGGAGTACATTTAACACCCATTAATTCCACATTACCACCGAGGCCAGCAATGCCTACGCCGTTGTTAATATCTGCGGTAGCTAAGCCTGCGCAATGGGTACCATGCGACCACCCTTGGTCTTGGGCATGCGCAATTGGGGGAGCGGCATTGTTGTCGTTATCAGCCACATCATATTGTTTAAACGCTGTTAAGTCGTTGTGGGTAGAGAACACAGCATTGTCAACGATTGCGATTTTAACTTGAGTTCTACCTTGGGTAATGTTCCATGCATTCTCAGAACCTACGAGGGTATGATACCACTTATTTGTACCCGTATGACTTGGGTCGTTCGGTACAAAGCCAGTAGAATACATAGGTTCCTTTTCAGCGTAGAGCACATCGGCCACTTTTTGTAATTGATTCAGATAGGAATTTATGTGCGCATCATCCGTAAAATAAATGCGATAAATATTCATGAGCGAGGGCTTCATGGTAAAGTAGGAAGGCCGTTCTAATTTGGTGACACCGGCATTTTGGAAGATGGTTTCTAGGAAAGGATAATCTGTTGTCTTTTCCAGAAGCGCAAATTGATTAGGGTCGGATTGCTTAAGATTGAGGCGATTGGGTTGTATGTCTCCCTTCAGTTGAAACATTAATACACCGGGCAAAAAAGACTGGGTAAACCCCGTGAAACTTAGGGCCGTTAATAAGCATAGTAGGATAAATTTTTTCATGTGGTAGGTTTTTGATAAAATTAACTAAAACCGAAACAATGCGCAACAAAAAACCCCGACCAAGGCCGGGGTTTTTAATAAAAAATTCTATTCGATTAATAGTTCCAAAGATCCGTTTCCCAAGTTCTCATGTTTTCTTTAATCTTTTCTGCTTCATATAAGGCATCTACCCCGTAACGATAATCCTCAATCTCCCGATCAAATTGATCAGTTGCCCGATAAATGGTGGCACTGAACATACGCTTCCAGAAGAAATCATCAAAGGTCATCCACTGCGCATCGCTTTGGTTGTTGTACACGTAGTAATTAACCATTACATTTCGCAGCTCAGGGAAGTAGAGCCAGAAGAGTTCTTTCTCGGTTGTACTTTGAATACTTACTGACGTACCCAATAAATCTGCTGCAACTAATTTAGATTTAACAGGTTCACTAACTATCAATGCTCCTCTTCCTGAAACCTTGGTCGTATCTAATGTAAACTTTGCAACAGGTGCTATTGAAATTATTCGTTTATCCAACATGGAACGCTCCTTATCAAAAAACCAATCTTCTTTAATGTTGTAGGCTGTTATTAAATCTGAACTAAGAAAATAAGTTACACCTGGTCTTTCTAGCTCAACAGTTTGGTTTGTTTTTACCGCTTCTTTAAATGCTTTATCCCATGCTTTTTCTAGTTTACCCCTATCTTCAAGCTGAATTAGACAAGTGTAACTTTGTTGTGAAACGCCCATTGGAGCAACATCCGCAGCATCAAATGCTGTAAACCAAGACTGAAAATTAATATCCTGAGGAGAAGCTGTATAAGAAACATTAGGTAGACCCTGATATAAAGGACATTGCCAAGTTGAGCTCGATTTTGAAATTCCGATTCTTGAATTAATTTGATTCCTATAATAATAATTATTAAAATAAGAGTCTTTCTGATTGATAATAGATTTCTTTAAAAGATATTTGAAACTATAACCATCTTCCATTTTATAAACAATATCATTTGTATCCGAAACATAATACATTGTTAAATCACCCAACATTAAATGCTGCTGAATGATTGTCCACAATGATAACCTTTCTTGATTCTTTATCCAACCTGTATGATTAGCCAGTTCAATCCGATTAGACGGTGGAAAATCAGTAAAATCAATCATAAACTTATCAAAAGGATAGAAAAGTGGATGATTTGTTTTCTCTCTAGCGTCAATCCTTGAAAAAAGTCTTTTAGACCATACGTAATCTGCAAGACGCACATGCTCGTAGACCACTGCAGATCTTACAGGCACCTCGTCTTTAACAACTACACCATCAATAACACCATTGTTTAAAGTGTTTTGAGGTCCTCGCAGAGCATCACTTTTTGTGATTCCTTGGCAAAAAACCATTGTTAAAGAAAATAAATAAAGTAGAGAAAAAGCTAATTTCATTTTTTACCTAGTTAATTGTAAACGAATGTTTAATAGTTTGGGGAGCAGAATTTGGTTTATCTCTTCTGCGTACAGTGATTTCTGCACCCGCCTCTGTACCTGGTCCGAAAGGCCTTAACGCAGTAGAAGGGATAACTTTACCTTGAATTACCTGACCTCCAATTTTTATTTTAACTACATCAAATTCCACACCGGCAAGAACTCCATCCAAAGCACAATATATTGCTCCGCCACTTGATCTGTTCAATGAATTAACTAAACATTTCGCCCCTGGAAATCTTGCTACCCTAACAGGCATACTAAATGTAACAGGTTTATCATCTTTATTCTTTCCGGTAACTTTAATAACCGAAGATTTATTACTGACACGGAGACCACTGGCAATGTAGTAATTACCTCTTTTAGGACAAGGACGTCCATCTACTGATACCGTCATTGACTTAATATTAGTACCTCCAGCGCTGGCAGTGATTTTATTATCCCAATCAGTATAAAGAACTGAAACATCAGGCAATCCAATGGATCCACCACCTTTTTGAGCAATAAACACTTTGGTGGTATAGTCTTTCCATTTTACCGTTCCCATTTTATTGGCAATCCCAACAGATCCTTTGATTTGCATTTCATTAGACCCAGAAGCTGTCATTTCAAGTGTTGCTACACCGTCTTTAACACCTTTTAAGGTACCTTGTCCTGGTTTCACTTGAGGTACTTTATCTGAATCAAATGCAGCCATCCATACAGCAACCTCAAACTTATCTCCAGATTCAACCACAGCAACTGACGGATACGCCATAGCCATGATGGTATTAAAGGAGTACTCCCCAGTAGTAATTCTAGACTTAATCATCCCAACCGCTTTTGTTCGAGCCGCTAACACTTCATATTGAAGCGTCGACAACGAGGCAATTGCCGCTATCATGGGTGAATGGTAGAAAGTACGACCTAACCAGTGTACGTTATGTGAGACATCCCCATCATGCCCATAATCATCCAATTCATTCTTCGTTAGTTCCGAATAAATGGTAACCAACTCGTCTACATCCGCTGAGTCAGGCTTATTTCCTTTGTAAATCAAGTCTCTAACGCTCTTCTCCAAGGACTTATTGTCAGTAAATTTATCTACAGCCCCTTTAAGCACTACCGAATATCCCTTTCCTTCAATCTTTTTTGTTCCACACAATTCAACTAAGCGCTTTCTATAATTTTTATAAGGCTCCCATACTTTTTTCATTCCAACACCTACCTTGTCAATGTTTTCCAATTCTTTTATACCTAACTCGCGCATTGGTGTATCGAATTCATCTTTAGACTCAAGTGCGGTCAAATTTAACTTTGACGGGCGTAAAGGATCATTTTTACTATACTTAACCCAAAGAATTTTATCCTTGTCATTGTTCTTAGGTGTTGGATTCAATTCACCCAATTTTTCTAACAACAACAATTTAGCATCATCGATATTTTTAATGACGACTTGAGTCTCTTTATCAATGTCAGCAATCGTTTTAAGAGCAACTTCAATTTTCTTGCGTTTTGGTGCCTCTTCTTCTCCTTTTGAATCAGTCAATTCCTCATTTAAATCGCCTTTTAATTCATTTCCTCGATCAAGTTGTGTTAGCGCACCTTTTTGAATGTTCGCTTCAATTGCAACAAAGGCATCCAAGATTTGCTTTGATACGTTCAAGGCCAAGAGCGCCGTGAGTACGATGTACATCATCGAAATCATCTTTTGCCTTGGGGTTTCCTTACCTCCTCCCATTATTTCTTAATTTTTTAATGTTTATATTTTATACTAGAAAAATGGTCTTTTATGAACGCATTGCTTTCAACATGTTCCCGTATACGTTGTTCAAATCCGTAAGGTTTTGAGCCAATACCGCCATGTTCTCACGATACAGTTTAGTATCCTCTGTAGAAGCAGCAAGGTTTTGCATCATCTCGGAAACTTGTTTCTGGAATCCTTGGGTAGCTTCTAAATGCGCAGATGATCCTTGCAATTGTAGTTCATACACGTTATTCAAGGCTGACAGGTTTTTGGAAACTTTTTGCATTTGCTCACCAAATGATTCACCGGCTACCGTATTTGAAGTTAATCCAGCAATGGAAACAGAGGCGCGTTGATAAGCTTCTGAAAGGCTAGACATTTTCTTAGAAGCCTCTTCTAAGGAAGATACATAAGAATCCGTAGCTGAAGCTGCAGAAGAAACACTTTTCAATTGCTCTGCATTGTGGCTTAAGTCACGCATTGCATTTCCAAGACGATCCAATAACGCTTGGTCAATTTTAGCTTTTTCCATCAATTCGGCAATTTTTTCAGTAGCACCGCCACCGTCACCAGAACCTCCGTTCACAGCAACTGGACTCGTTAAGAGATTACGCGTAGTACCGTCGTTCTCCTGAGCCACCGTAGCGCGGTCTTCTACAGGCACTAAATACGGGTAATAAATAGACCAATCTGGTTCTGCATGGGTTAATTGAAACGAACTTAGAGTAAATAACACCGCCTCCGTTCCTAACCCGGCAATCAACATCTCGTTACAACCTGGCCAGTGCATAATTTTGAATAGGGCCCCAATGATTACAACTGCAGCTCCTAAACCAAAGGCAAAGCCCATTACTGTTCTACCTTTTGGTCTTGCCATCCAAATTCCGATTTTATTCCCTTTAGCCATTTTTTTTGATTTTAATTGTTAAACTTTGATTTATTTATTTGTTACAGATTTTACTTTAATTGAATATCCATTTGGATTTCTTCGCCATTCTCAGCATCAATATCCTTACCACCTCGACCTAAATGCGTCATCACGTTACGGAAACCGATATAACATTTCGCAGTATCTTGATACTCAAACGTTCTTGTGGAATTTTGCAGATAATAACCGATGTCTTTCCATGAACCTCCGCGAATTACTTTGCGCTTCTTAACGGGGTGATCATCATCCTTTGCATCGTAGGCGAATTCAGAATTTAGATCGTGTGTGAACTCATATGCCGATTCATCGAAGGCCGTATTACACCATTCCGCAACATTCCCAGCCATACAATACAAACCGTAGGCATTCGGGTTATACGAATATACTTTAACCGTATGGAATCCACCGTCTTCAAAATAACGTCCACGCATCGGTTTAAAGTTAGCTAGGAAACACCCGTTTGCGTTTCTGATGTACGGCCCACCCCATGGATACTGAGACAACTCCAAATCTCCACGTGCAGCGCGCTCCCATTCCACCTCCGAAGGCAAACGAAAATCATTCACATATAAATCACCATTTGCCAGCAACCAACTGTGATACAATTGAGTTCTCCATACAGAAAACGCTTTAGCCTGACACCAAGTAACTCCCACTACAGGGTAATTATCGTATGCCGTATGCCAGAAGTAATTTTCCGCCATTGGGTCATGATAAGAATAGGTGTAATCTCTCACCCAACACAGGGTGTCGGGATACACATTAATACGCTCTTTGATAATGTAACGGCTACGGTCAGCATGTCCACGAATGGCGTTGTGTTGTCCTTTGCTGTTACTAAATCCTAGATCCAAATCTTGGCCGGGATTATTAAAGAAATTGTTATCAGTTAGAGGTCCGGTCTCCTCCTTAATTTGTAGTGGATTACCGCTTCCATCTTTCAACGCATCTGGATTATTTGGGTTCATTTTAACGGCTTCATCAAGCGGAACCGAAGTTCCATCATACCACACCATATCGTTATCATTACCGTCAACCGTTTGCGTAGCCCGGTGGGTTCCGTTGGATTTATCATCTTTCGAAAGCGGGTTTCTACGCTCTTGAGGCTTCATGGCATTGATTGACTTGTCATAAGAATTCTCTGCAGTTTTCACTTTGCCACGCTTAGCCGCTTCTTTGTAATCAATCCACATGTAATCATAAAACAACAAACGTGTGTCGATTTGCTTGTTTTTGAAGTACTGCTCTTCTTCGGAGTAATACATGTCGGATAATAAAAGTAATGTTTCAGGGTCGGTATAGTCTATGGGAGTCTCCCAATTCAAGGTAAAGTATTTTCGATTCTCGTATCTACCTCCATTGTAACCTGCAGCTTTTTTCGCCTCGTCGTCAGAATTTATTTTACTATCCAAATCATCAAATTTAACATTTTTAATCCCTTTTGCGGCTTTCTTTGGATCAGAATCAACTTTCCACGAAATGATTGACAAAATGGACGAGACTTCATCAGGATTCAACGTTACATCAATCTCATCCCTTTTGGATGGTAAATTTATCGCTGATTTGAAGAATTTACTAACCACTTTTGGAGTTTGGTCTTTTTTTGCTTTCTCTTTGTCAGCACCCAAATACCCCATTAATAACAAATAGGCACGATCTAAGTCCAAGGCATCTTCACCTGTTAAGAACGGTTCAAAGGGATTATTCGCCCCTTGTACATCGGATCCGGTTTGAATTACCGTACGGTAGGGTTCTTTAAAGAATTCATCTGGCACATTTACCCACTCTTCAGCATCATCACCTGATTGACGCATGTACAATTTTTCTCTAGCGATGGAGTCGCGCACCCAGTTTACAAACTGTCGGTATTCGTTATTTGTGATTTCAGAAGCATCCATATAAAACGCTTGCACCGAAACCGTTCGGTTTCTAGTGGTATGTAAGCCCATGATATCCTTGTCGTTCTGACCGGCTTGGTACGCGCCAGATGGAATGTATACCATCCCGTATGGTACTTTTCCAGGCCCTAAAATGTCTGGATAGAAGGTGTCTCGCCCTTTAACCCCAACAAGATTTCCATCTACCGGGTCACACGACGCGAAGAATAAACCTACTAATACAAAAACAAAAATTCTTTTCATTTTATCCTTTTTTTGGTTCTAGTCATTTCCAAACAAAACTTGCTACAGGTTATTCGAGTTTGGGTATAACGTCTGAACAATAAAAATGGTTACATCTATCAATTAATTACCTAACCAGCGAGGATGCGTAGAATACGTCTTCGGTGGATTTTTTAAATAAAAACAATACCTAACAAAAAACTCATGAGATCCTCTTGAGATGCTCGATAGCTTATTCAAGGTGAGGTCATAGGAGTACCCACATGTAAAGTTCTTGAACGCGTTGTACCCAAGCATGATGCCAAGCGCATCCGAAGTTCGGTAGGTTAAGCCCGCATAACCAAGTTCTTTGCTGTCTTTTTTAATAAAATAACGGGTATTGATGTCAACGGAATACTTAACCATGTCCGTGCGCATCATTAAATTAAAATCAAGGGCCCCTGGCCCCACATCGGTTAATTTATATCCTCCCATTACATAATAATGTCTTGCGGTAGAATAACCAGCAACCCCAATACCAGTTGCACTTCCAAGCATTTCAGATTCACTTAAGTGGGTAGAGGACAGTCCTGCGTAGTAATTTCTTCCTTTCAAATACAATCCAAAGTTTAAATCTAAACTTATTGCACTAAAGTCATTGCCTGGCAACGAAGGGTCGTTCAATGTTTGAGGCGGGATCCAAGAAGGATTCATGGCATAAGACATCATCCCTACACCAATTCCTGCACCAAGAACACCGATGTTCCCAAGATTTATTGGATATGAATAATTTAACAATAAGTTGTTTTGTCGAGAAAAACCAATGGCGTCATGATAAAAACTCACCCCAATACCCCCTGGAAAGAAGCGATTCATGTTTGCTGCCACATTCAATACTGCTGAATTTGGCGCGCCGTTTACTTTGTCCCATTGATTTCGATAAACGCTTGTTGCGCATATGCCCTCATCTAATCCAGTTTCACCCGGATTTACGGACATTCGGTCGTACATAAAGTGCGTGAGCAACTTATCTTGCTGTGCGAACGTGTAGCTAATCGCCAGACACAGAAGCACTGATAATATATTGATTCTCAATGACATACTTAATTAACTTGCGGTTTAATTGGCATAATAAGGCCATAAATTGGGCTTAAAATGCTTGCTAAGTTAACGAAAAATTTGAAAATCAAAAAAAATGTAAAAAAATAGGTGCCCTACCCTAATTTTTGGTAGGTCCTCCACCACAGGTCGGGCAATTCATTTTGCATGGCGTTTTCATAATCTTGCTGATTACATGGAACCAAGTGATGCCGTTCAAATTTCACATGTTCTGAGGGCGGGTAAGGCACTTCCATCCACCAACGATCTGATTTATTGCTCTTATAGAACACCAGCTCCTGGAATTCATTATCCATAACCACGGTGAAGCGCATATATTCTTTTTTGCTGCCAATCGGAAAGTCTCCCTTACGCGCGGCGATTCCATCCAATAAATACCAAACAATGTGCGCTACAATGGCGGCATCTTGACAAGGGGTATGGATGGGATTAAACACACCAAAACACGAGAGCTTATCTGAAATTCCGCTATATTTTGCGATTTGACAGGATTGCTCTACCGTAAACCCATTCGGATTACCGATTGAACTCATCCGTTCGGAGGCTTTAATGGAATCTAAATTGAAGCCAATGATGTCAGAATTTCTCAACATCGGCTCCGCCAATTTAAAATCGCTGTTAAAGGCCCCAAGCCGGCAAGTATCAAAATACAACTTATCATATAAATCGAGGTCCATTGGATTATTCCGATTGGGTTGTAGTCCGATGGTTGCATGATTAAATAAATAGCACGGACGTCGAAGCAATAAGCTGCTTAGGTACCCATCACTGGTAATGGCTGATTCTGGTTTGCCGAGGGATAAGCGCTCATCGATGGCACAAATGTTAATTAACTGCTCGGTTACCTCATACCCTACGGAGATTGCATGTAATAAGTCCATTGAGCCGCCCACCAAAATGGGAATGCAACTGTTCTTGATTAATTCAGCAACCACGGTTTGAACCGCGAAATACGTATCCTCTAGGGTTGCTCCAGGACTCATGTCGCCCAAGTCATAAATTTTCATGTTCCAATCCTGACCCGGAAATAAAGAATAACACGGAGCCCGAAAATCTACCATGGGTTGATGTTCTTCGCCTCTCCCGCGGTACTCATTCACATGAAAGATACACATGGAATTCCGATCAATCTCCGCGATGGATTCCGGACAAAAATGAATGTTATGATATAGGGTTCCCTCTGATGCTTTAATGGAGGCAGGAGGTTGAAAAAATAGCGTAAGATCTAGCATGAGTAAAATAAAAAACAAAGGTATCCGCATTGCACCGCGGGAAACAGATGCCTATAAATTTTAATCCATAGACCAACGTGAATAACTCAGGAGTTGAGTATTTTTTGAATATTTGGTTTAAAATACAGCTCCGATTTCAATACCTTACCGTCTGCTCGATAGATTGGGTTCCCGTCCGCATCTAGTTTACTCATATTGGATCGTTGTATTTCCAAGAACACTTCTTCTATTTTATGGTGCAGGCCATGCCGTAAGAGCGTACCGCATAGAATGTACAATTGATCCCCCAAAGCATCGGCAATCTCCACGATATCTCCATTTTTAGCCGCCTCCAAGTACTCTTCGTTTTCTTCCTTCATTAAGTCAAAGCGCAAGCGAGCACCAGATTCGTCTAACAAGGTTGGAGTTTGGTTATTCTCGATACCAAAAGAGGTGTGAAAAGTAGCTACGTGCTGAATAATTTCTTTAAATTCCATAATTATTGGGTTAATAATTGACGTAAGGCGGCATCCACCTTTTTTGCATTGGGCAATATAGCTGCTTCCAGGTCTGAGTTCAAGGGGATGGCTGGGGTATCCACCGAACCGACCAGCGCAATGGGTGCATCGAGGGATTGAAAACAATGTTGTTGAATTCTTCCTAACACACTTAAGCCAAAGGTACACTCGGTAGATTCTTCGGAAACAATCATTAATTTTCCGTGGCGTTTCGCCAAGGCGAACATCGCTTCCTCATCGATTGGGTTCAAGGAACGAAGGTCAAGGATTTCAACCTGTTGAGCATATTCTTTACATGCTTCAAGGGTCCAATACACCCCTCTTCCATAGGTAATTACTCCAACTGAATCCCCTGCATTTACAAACTCATTACTGGCTTCTTGCACAACGCGAGCCTTACCAATTGGAATCACGTAATGCTCATCTGGCTCGATAGACATCGCACCCTCTGTTCCAGGAATCTTAGACCAATACAAGCCTTTATGTTCAAGAATAACTACGGGATTGGGGTCATAAAACGCGGCTTTCATCAGACCTTTCAAATCCGCCCCTGTAGACGGATAAACCACCTTGATGCCCCGAATATTAACCAATACTGATTCGACGCTCGAAGAATGGTAGGGTCCGCCCGAACCATACGCACCGATGGGCACACGAATTACCGCGCTAACTGGCCACTTTCCATTGGACAAATAATAACTGCGTGAAACTTCAGTAAACAACTGATTTAAGCCGGGCCAGATGTAATCTGCGAACTGAACCTCTACCATTGGCTTGAGCCCAACGGCTGACATTCCCACGGTTGAACCGATGATGAACGCCTCTTGAATTGGGGTGTTAAACACGCGGTGATCACCAAACTGTTCGGCTAGCGTGGCTGCTTCGCGGAACACCCCCCCCAACCTACGCCCAACATCCTGTCCATACAACAAGGCCTCGGGATTAGCCTGCATGATTTCTCGTACCGCAAACAAGGCAGAATCTACCATGACCGTTTTCTTTTTCCCTTGAGGTTCACGAATTCCTTGTTCCTCAGTTATCGGTGTAGGAGCAAAAATGAAGTCTTGAATGGAACTTGGGTCTGGATCTTCCGCTGCTAAGGCCGCTGTGTAGGCCTGCTCTACTTTTTTCCTAGAATTGGTTTCCGCTAATATCAGATCTGCTAAGCCAAGTCCTGCCGCTTCGCAGGCTTTTTTGAGCTTAGGAAAGGGGTCTTGTAAGGCGGCCTCTTCTAAATCGTCGCGATACCATTCTTTTCTTACCCCTGATGTATGGTGGCCGAGCAAGGGTACTTTAGTATGAAATACAAAGGGTCTGCGTTCGGCGCGAATCGTGGCAATAATTCGATTTAATTCATTGTAACAGGTTTCAAAATCAGAACCATCTACGGACACTATTTCTAATCCATTTAATCCTTTACAATATTCTGCAATATTTTGCGCCCTTGTTTCCGCGGCATTGGCTGAGATATCCCATCCATTGTCTTGCACAAAAAAGATAATTGGAAGCTGTTTAAGGGTTGCCATCTGCAAGGCTTCTGAGACTTCTCCTTCGGTACATGAGGCATCTCCGAGGGAACAAACCACTACGCCACCTAACTCCGTTTCGGCAAGTAAATTCATTTTTTCTTTGTACTGTAGGCCCAGAGCAATTCCTGTAGTTGGAATCGCCTGCATCCCTGTAGCCGAAGATTGATGGATAATCTTAGGCTTGTCATTGTCCTTCAGTGAGGGGTGCGAATAATAGGTTCTACCCCCTGAAAACGGATCTGTTTTCTTTGCAAATACTTGTAAGAAAAGCGATTCAGGAGACATCCCAATACTCAACAGGATGCTGTCATCTCTGTAGTAAGGAGAAACCCAATCCCTTGGTTCCAATTGTAAACCCAAGGCAATTTGAACGGCTTCATGACCTCGCGAGGTCGCATGCACGTATTTAGCAGTTATTTCTTTATTAGCCTCGAGAATTTCGGAAATATGCATCGCATTGCACATCACGGAATAGGCTTTTAAGAGGATGTCTTTTTTCATAAACTAAATCTACGCAAATATACGATGGATTACTGAAGTCAGCTCACCGCAGGATGTATAAGTTTCAGGGAGAGGTCGGCGGTATTCATTTGGGCTTCAACACCAATCGGAAGGGTCCATTTATCTTTAACATGACCGATGGGTGCTCCCCAAACTACCGGAAAAGAAAACCCGTTTAATTGTTGCTGAACAACTTCTTTCAAGGTGAAAGATTCTAAGGGTTTAGCAGCATTACAGTCGTTGAATTGTCCGAAAATGACCCCTGAAACCTCATCAAACACCCCCGCTAAGCGCAGGGAATTAAGCATGCGATCGATGCGATAGGGTTCCTCGTGTGTTTCTTCCAGGAATAGGATTTTTCCAGTGCATGAAGGAAAATAGGGCGTTCCGAGCAAGGAGCAAAACACCGTTAAATTCCCACCGATTAACGCTCCTGTAGCATGCCCTGCACGCAACACCGAAAACGCTTGTAGTTGTTGGATTTCTGGTTTTTGAAAAGTAAGCCCTCCTCGACTTACGATCTCCGTAAAAGAATTTAAGGAAAAAGAAGCCCAGCTGGTATTCCCCGTGGGGCCATGGAAGGTGACGAGGCCTGTTTGATGATAAATGGCATTTAAGAGGCTGGTTAAATCGCTGAATCCTAAAATTATTTTTGGGTTATTCTTTAGCTGTTCGTAATTTATTTTATCAAGTACCCTGCCGCAACCCCAGCCGCCTTTTACAAAAAGTATCGCCTTTATTTGAGAATTTGAAACAAAGTCATTAAACTCATTCGCCCGGTCTTCATCTGAACCAGAAAGATACCCGTATGTTTTGTGTACCGTCTTTCCTACGCTTACATTAAACCCTTGTTGTTCCATAATCTGAACAAAACCGCTGAGTATTTTTGGGTCGCGCATTGCTCCCGCCATTCCCATAATTGCCAGGGTATCTCCTTTTACCAATCGCGTGGGACGCAACGAAGAGAGTGGTTCTGCTTGCGATGGCTTAAGTTCCTTATCTGCACTCAATTTATTTGGCAAAACCGATAAGGTAGACAGGGCCAACGTGGATTTAAGAAAAGATCTGCGCTTCATAGGAGTTGTTTTCAAAAA